>Ga0209755_10000936_pt1 | contig 49338 bp, 36 predicted proteins | sample TergutCo191P1_FD_187301 | JGI IMG/M metagenome (GOLD analysis project Ga0209755, IMG submission 187301) | Cornitermes sp. P1 segment gut microbial communities from Petit-Saut dam, French Guiana - Co191P1 (SPAdes) (version 2) | ecosystem: Host-associated > Arthropoda: Insects > Digestive system...
GGAGCAGGCAAGACCTCTTTGAGGTAGATAAAAATGACAAGTTTACATCTATAGGAGGCGTTCCGCCTGACTATTTCAGTGAGGACGGGCAACGCTGGGGTAATCCCATATACAATTGGAAACTGCTGGAAGATGAGGGCTTCAAATGGTGGGTAGACCGCCTCGGAGCAAACATGGCACGTTATGATGTTGTGCGACTCGATCATTTTAGAGGTTTTGAAAGCTATTGGAGTATTCCGGCTGAGTCAAAGACGGCGAAAACAGGTATGTGGAAAAAAGGACCGGGTATGTCTCTGTTTAAGGTGCTTAAAGAGCAACTAGGCGACCTGAATCTTTCTGTCATAGCTGAGGATTTGGGGATAATTGATAAAAAAGTCGAAAAGCTTCTTGAAAAGTCTGAACTCCGTGGTATGCATGTGCTACAGTTCTCATTTTTAGGTGATGCCGACAGCTTGCCGTATAATATAGGGCAAGGTTCGGTGACATACACAGGGACACACGATAATACAACTACTCTCGGGTGGCTTTATGAGCTTTCCCAAGCTGAGAGGGATAAAGTTTTGTTTTATACCGGTTTTGACGGAGACTGGCAGAGCGGCGGTCCAAACAGCTCTATTGCAAAACATTGGATGCGTGTTTTGTTTGCGACGCCCTCATCGCTTGCAATTGCGCCAATCCAAGATATGTTGGGTTATGGTGAAGATACTCGTACAAATACTCCCGGAACAGACTCCGGAAATTGGCAGTTTAGAATCCGTGAGGGTGTACTTGACGAGGTTGATAAAGAGTTTTACAAGCGTCTGCACGAAGTATTCGTTCGCTTAGACCCTGTAAAAGAGTTTAAAAAGAAAGCAAAGCCGGATGTTCAGACATCTGATAGCTCGCTTTGAGTAAAAATATCTTGAAATAGTGAAAGACTTGCGGTATAATCAATGTCGCTTTTGAAAAATGAAGTTTTCAAAAGCGAAGAGGAAGCGTAGTTTGCATAGATGTCGGGGTGTGGCGCAGTTGGTAGCGCACCAGTTTTGGGAACTGGGGGCCCTCGGTTCGAGCCCGAGCACTCCGACCAAACTTTCAAAAAACGTTGAAAACACAAGGTTTTTTGAGTGTAAAATGAGTTCATACACGACTGATACACGTTTTTTCTGAAAACACGCTGTTTTCAGTTTTTAACTAATTTGTATTTTCGATTCTTATTTGCACCAATTTTTTCGAGCTCACCTTCATCAGTGAGCTTTGAAAGAATTCGCTGTGCTGTTTTTGGGTGACAATTGAGAATCTCAGCAGTTTTTGTCATACTTATCTCTAAATTCTCATTAAGGTAGTTGATTATTATATCATATCGCACTTTGTCTGATAAATCAGATTTATCGGACATTTTATCGGACAAATCGGGCTTATCGGACATTTTATCGGACAAATCGAGTTTATCAGACACTTGACCGCTCAGCAGTTTAATATACTGCTCATTCGCTTTGCATAGAACCATAACACCATAGCTGAGTATTTCATACTCAGGTAAAGCGGTGCCATGTAAATCACATGCTTCTTTTATTTTGTCAAAACCTCTGCCCCATGCTTCTATCATACCACTTTTGAAAAAAGTCCCCGCAAGTTTTGGATTATACGGCTTTGACGAGTGTTTTTGAAAAAGTTTCTCAGTTGACGAAAGTTCTTTTGGCATTGTACCATCGTTCCAGATATACATTTTATCATCATAAACACTTATCTGTATCGGATTGTAGCTGCCATAATCTTTATGCACTACCGCATTTAAAAGAATTTCTCTAAATGCAGAACGAGGAAACATATATTTTTCAACACGTTGAAGCCCCTCATAGTCTATCAGAGCCTTCATATATTTAGTGTAAACCAATTCTTCGGCTCTATCTATCTGCTCAATCAGTGGTCCGTGTATCTCGTCTTGATACCTTAAATCTGAGTCTGTAACGAAATAACCGATTTTAATATATGCCCCACCAATCCACTTTTCGGGGTCTTTATGAAATGATAAGATTGCAGCTCTCGTTAGTTGATCATCTTCATATAGGCGCAAGTTATCAAGAAGTACAGAATCTTCAACATCAACATCTGCCTGCGTGAGTCTGTCACTTGAAACTGCTTTTTCTTTAAATAGTTCTATAGCAGACTGCTTCAAGTCGCTTGCTGTGATTTTTGGAATTGCAATGCCATCCCAAGTTAACCCGTGCTTTTTTAGAAGAGCTTTATCTAATTCTGCACCCGCAATCGTCCTCATAGTGCTACCGGAACGATAATAATATCTCCCCCGTAGGTTGATTAGCGAAGGGTACTTCTCAACGATTATCTCTAGATATTCTCGCTTGCCCTCGCTTCTCAGATTCACATCAGCAATGATTCCCATAGTATGCGTAATTTTATCAGGAATATCTTTTAAGAGTTTTCGCGAATTCTCCAATCCTATGACTGCACCATCGTGATCCTCTTTTCCGATATATAGCGTACCACCATATGCATTTGCATATCCGCAAATCCACTTTAAATACTCATCGTCCCACGAGGTTTTCCATTCTATTGTTTGATGTTCTTGCATTTGGCACCTCCTGTGGCGACTATGGACTATAGTTATACGGATTATTTTACAACGAATACAGGTACTATTTCAATACCTTTTTCTGGCCTTGGCTCATTTTCTGAGCAATAAGATTCTTCGCTTCGCTCGCAGTGACAAGTTTTTTGCTTTTGCAACAGCCCCTTTTCATAACACAGCAATTTTGCTCCGCATCTGCCTCGTATAACCGCTTCGTGATTGACCACTGGCAAGAAAAACTAGTTATAGCAATTCGAGAAAGAATCTGCTACAATTAGGCAATAAGAGTTATCTCATATTAAATACTTTTAGGTAGCAAGGTATACATAAAATGGAAGAAAACAAGTATCTTATCGACTATTACAATCAAGACTTTGAGGACGAGCGGCTTTTAAGCAAACAGGGTTCAGTGGAATTTTTGACAACAATGCGATATATTGAGAAATATCTAAAGTCCGATGATCGAATTCTTGAAGTTGGTGCAGGTACGGGGCGTTATACTCATACCCTTGCCCGAAAAGGGTATACTGTTGATGCCGTTGAACTCATTGAGCATAACATAAAAAGGTTTAAAGAAAACACAAAAGAGGGCGAGAAAGTTACGATTACACAAGGAAATGCGCTTGATTTATCTGCAATTGCAGATGAAACGTATGATATAACGCTGCTGTTAGGTCCAATGTATCACCTATACACGGAAAGCGACAAACAAACTGCTTTGAGCGAAGCAATCAGGGTGACAAAGAAAGGTGGCGTACTTTTCGTAGCGTATTGTATATCTGATGCTACTATTATTCGGGAGTTTTTTGTTCGTAAGAGATTTGATGTTTTTGAGTATATCAAAAACGGGAAAATTAACCATGAAACCTTTGCCACACAGTCAACTCCTGCGGATATTATAGAACTTGTGCGCAAAGAAGATATTGATAAATTGATAAGCGAGTTTGATATAAACCGTCTGCACTATGTCGCTACCGATGGAATGACCCATCATATAGGTGAAGCGATGGGCGAAATGGACGATGCTCTGTTTGACATGTACTTAAAATATCACTTTGCAACGTGCGAACGCCCGGATATGGTAGGTCAGACTCATCACTCACTGGATGTTTTGAAGAAGAATTAGTGGTTGTAAGAAACAGTAAGTATCATTGCATAACTGAATATAAACAAATATCAGTCTTTGGACAATTGCATCAGCAGCAATTTCAAACCAGAAAATGGTCTGATTGGGGAAAACTATGACACACGGTTATCAAAGATTTATCATTTAATTCAGCTGTCGTTATTGTGTATACTATAAGCATATTCAAAAACCACACAAACGCTGTTAGATATTTACTGCGTTGTCCGAAGCGGTCAGTCGTTCGGTTATTTCGTACATGTTGACAATTTTTCCGACAGCCGGTTTCTCCTGTAAACCATAGTAGTTAATGCAGGTGCCGCAGGTTACTATTTCTGTGCCTTTTTCTTCAAGTTTTCGCAGATCGTCGATGGTATTTGCTCCGTCAGAGGTAAGATATGCGCCGGAATTAAAGAAAATCACGTGTTTCGGTGGATTGGGCAGTTCAGTCAGTGAGTACAAAAAGCCCTTGATAAGTATTTTCCCCAGTTCATCAGACCCGCTGCCCATCGCATCGCTGCCTATTACCACAGTCAGTTTTTTTTCGCGGTTTTCCGGACTCTCAACGCTAAGCAGTGCCCCGGAGGCTTTTGCAGAAACTTTCTCAGACTCAGTGTTTTCAGTCAAAGTGGGTTTATCGTCGCTTTTTGAGATGGTTACATCAAAAGAATCCTCCGAATTTTCGGTATAGGAAAAAACATATCCCAGACCTCCTGCCATTTTTTCGAGATTCTGCACGGCTACAATGTTGTCAACCTTTACGAAAATAATGTTGATATCATGTTTTGCCAGTGCTTTTTTTGCCTCAATAACAGGAACAGGACAAGGTTTACCCAAAACGTCAATAATAATCATAACTTAACCTCCATTAAATGTTTTAGGATGCCGTTTGGCATATTGGTCAAAAAACAATAACATGATTTTCTCGCCCAATTACTTCACCGATAATTTTTGCAGCGGGGTCATCGGATTGAATGGCCGAGAGTAAATCAGCCGATTGCTCCGGTGCAACACAAATGAGTAAGCCGCCGGAAGTCTGTGGGTCAAAGACCAGCTCTTGCATGGGAAAGGAGAGGTTACTCACGTCTGCCGTGCCCTCCAGGTGGTTGCGATTTCTTTGCCCGGCAGACGTAATGAGAAATTCAGCGGCATATTCAAATGCCTCGGCAAAATAAGGAATCTCTTCGGCGTGGAGTTTTAAAGAGACCTTATTCCCTGCCATCTCCAGTGCGTGAGCCAGTAATCCAAAACCTGTAATGTCGGTGCAAGCACTGATATTAAAACCGTACATTTTCTCTGCGGCATATCTGTTGAGCCTTTCCATAGAAGCTACAGCTTTAGAGACGGCGGTGTCATCGGCTTCATCTACACGGAGCGCTGCCATGATTATGCCTGTCCCGAGGGGTTTTGTCAAAATCAATCTGTGTCCGAGTTGTGGCGTATTATTTCTGATTATGCTGTTATTTGCAACAATGCCTGTAACTGCGAGACCGTATTTAGGTTCTTTGTCATAGATAGAGTGACCGCCCGCTAAAGCGGCAGACGCTTCTGCGACTTTTTCTGCACCGCCTGTAAGTATTTCTTTTAGGATTGATAAATCCATAGTTTGTGGGAAGCAGACGAGATTTAATGCGGTTATGGGCTTGCCGCCCATTGCATATACATCGCTGAGTGCGTTGACCGCTGCGATTCGTCCGAATGTTTTCGGGTCATTAACCATTGGAGGGAAAAAGTCGGCGGTGGTGACTATTGAGCTTTTTTCGTCAATTTTGTATACGGCGGCATCATCAGAGGAATCAAAGCCTACGAGCAAATTTTTATCATGAAAAACATTGATTTCGCTGAGTAATTTTGAGAGTTCTCCTGCACCGATTTTAGCACCACAGCCACCGCTTGTGCAGTTATCCATCAGTAAGCTTAGTTTTTTCATAAGCTGTCCCCTTTCTTGTGTATAGGTCTATTTCGCTTATCCGGGCTTTCGTAAGTGCCTCAATCGCAATAGAAGTATCATAGGGCGAGACTCTTAGACATATGCCGCAGCCTGCCTTTATTTGCGAAGGCAGAGGCATTACACTAACTTTTATACCCTGCTTCAAAAGGCACTGTTCAGCTTTAATTGCAACATTTGTGCTATAAAAAACAATTATATGCTCTGAAGAATTATCCATGAGCAATATCCCTCAGTGCCGATATGCCTACTTCAATCTCATCTTCGTTATTGAAATATGAAAAAGAAAACCTAACAAGGCCGGTATCGGCGGTGTTAAGTCGCTTGTGCAGGAGAGGTGCACAGTGTATTCCCGGGCGCGTTGCTATACCATAGTCTTTGTAAAGACGCTCGGCAAGTTCCGAGGAGGTAAGATTTGATACACTGAGTGAAACTATGGGAAGTCTGATGTTTTCAGAAAAAACACCATGGATTTTTATGCCCTCTAAGCCCACTATGCCGTTATAAAACAAATTCATGAGATTGGTTGTTTTTTCTAAAATCTTTCTGACGCCCAGTTGGTTTACATAGCGAACACCTTTTTGCAGCCCGTATAAGCTATGGCTGTTAAGTGTCCCAACCTCAAAAACATCAGGCATATTCTTTAATTGGAAGCGCTTGAAACTGCCATGCCCGGCTCCGCCTGTTTTTATAATGTCAAAATCAAAATTGCGAGTGGTGATTATCCCGGCTGTACCTTGCGGACCAAACAGGCTTTTGTGCCCGGTAAAACAAAAAATATCTGCCATGTCAACGTCTACGTGAGCTAAGCCGAAAGTTTGCGCAATATCTAAAATCATTAGAATTTTGTTAGCTCTACAGAACTCGTATAGTGAGCGAACAGCAGTGATATTTCCCGTTACATTGGAGCCATGCGTACAAACTAGAAATTTTGTCTTAGCGTTTACCAGCTTTTTTAAACTGCCGATATCCAAGTTGCCAAGTTCATCGCAGTCCATAAAACTAAGCTCGCAGCCCGAAAGATATAGAGGGCGAAGCACAGAATTATGTTCAAGTACAGTTGAGATAACATGGTCACTTTCGTGAACAAGCCCGGCTATGACCAAATTTAAGCTTTCTGTCGCTGATGAAGTGAAAGCCACATTAAGCGGCTCGTCACTGCCAATAAGCTTAGCAATTTCCACGCGTGTTGCATATATTTCGCGACCCGAAGCAGCGGAAGCATCGTAGAAAGACCGCCCGGCGTTGCCAAAGTTATTTATAGCGTACAAGGTAGCCTCCGCAACCTCGGGAGGTTTTTTAAGCGTTGTCGCACTATTGTCAAAGTAAATCATTCAAATTTGCCCAAATCTTTATAATATATGTCAGAGTATAACACAGTAGTTATGGACAATGCTAGTGCTGATTTCAGACGATGGAAATGTTTCGTTTTCAGGAGTCGCTTGAGGGAATTTCAAAATTTTACATTATATTCACCCGACAACAGCAAAAATGTGATATAATCACCCCAGAGGTTCTGAGCAAAAATAGGGAGGTTGCTGCATGAGAGTGAGTCTTAAAACAAAACTGATTGTACCTGTTGTGATTGTATTGGTACTTTTGGTAGTAGCAATATTTTCTTTTGTGTCTGTACATTCGGTGCGCCTTGCAAACACTCTGTCAAACGAGAGAATGCTGGGGGCGGCGCAAACAGCACGCGTTCACCTCGAGGGGCTTGAAGAACAGTCACAGCTTGTATCATTTTCCGTAGCTATAAACCCGCAATTTGTCCAGTTGGTAGAAAACCGTAACAGAGAGTACATGATAGATTATTTCAATTTGCATCTTGAACTCTTTGGTGTGACGAGTTTTGTCATAACCGACCAATACGGTGTAGTAATACTCAGAACCCACGACCATGGAAGATATGGAGACGACGGAAGCTCTGCGCCGGGCATATATGCTGCCATGAACGGTGAGATAACGTCGGTTTTCACATCAATAGCGGGGTTACCCATCGGCATGTCGTCCACAGCACCCGTGCTTAACGAGCAGGGAGAGATAATAGGCACAATAGTGTCAAATTACGATTTCTCCACGGAGGAGATAGTCGATGCTTTTTCGCAAATGTTTAATGCACAAGTTGCGTTTTATGCTGATAATACAGTGGTTTCAACAACTATAAGAAACGCAGATGACAACAGAGTAATAGGCAATTCAGCACCTTTGCATGTTGCTCAGCATATTTACGAAACAAACGACATCATAAGCCTTACCGTGCCGATTAACGACGAAGAATACCGCGCATTTTATTTTCCGCTTTTCGGATGGGCTGATGAAGTCATAGGGTTGTTTTTTATCGGCTTTTCAAATGAACCGGCGAGAATACATCTTGAATCAATGCAGCGTGCAATTATTCTTATAGGAACAATCAGTTTACTTTGCGCGACAGCTTTGATGCTCGGGATTTTAATTAAATTCCTCAAACCGCTTGAAAATCTTACGGAAAATGTAATGAAGATAAGTGACACTTACCATGAGGAAGTTAATATCTACGGAGGTGAGCGTAAAGATGAAGTAGGAGACCTGTCTCGCAGTATTCAACATATGTGGAACGCTCTTAGCTCCATGACAAAAAAAGTTGAAGATGCACTGGAAAAAGCGCAGATTGCAAGCAAAGCAAAAAGTATGTTCCTGTCCAACATGAGCCATGAAATAAGAACGCCGCTAAACGCAATTATAGGCATGGTAACAATAGGGAAGTCAGCCGACGAAGCAGAGCGGAAAGACTATACACTGGGAAAAATCGAAGGTGCATCAGCACATCTGCTCGGGATTATTAATGATATTCTGGATATGTCCAAAATCGAGGCCGGTAAGTTTGAACTTTCACTGGTCTCGTTTGGATTTGAACGGATGATAGGCAAAATCGAGGATATCATCAGTTTCAGAATGAATGAAAGAAATCAAAAACTGATAGTGAATTTAGACCCAAACATTCCCGATTTACTAATTGGCGACGACCAGCGGATAGTACAGGTAATCACAAATCTCCTGTCAAATGCCGTAAAATTTACACCCGATAACGGCAAAATAACGCTGACCGCCGATTTGCTTAGAAAGAAAAATGACATTTGCACAATTAAAATTGACGTGACAGACACGGGTATAGGTATGGACAAGGAACAGCAGGGGAGAATATTTGACTCTTTTGAACAGGCGGAAAACAGTACAACGAGAAAATATGGCGGAACAGGTCTGGGTCTTGCTATTTCAAAACAAATAATAAAGCTCATGGGTGGAGAAATATGGGTCGAATCTGCACCGGGCGAGGGCGCAACGTTCTCTTTCACAGTTAAACTTCAAGAAAGCGAAAATGTGGAGGTTTCCGAAATAGATTCCGGCACAAATATTTTTCCAAGCGAAGTTTCACTTGATGGGCATTGTATCCTACTCGCTGAGGATGTTGAAATTAACAGAGAAATCATAATGAGTTTGCTGGCAGGCACAGGTCTTGAAATAGACTGCGCTGTAAACGGCAGAGAAGCTGTTGAAATGTATAAGGCGACTCCGGATAAATACAGCCTCATACTCATGGATATGCAAATGCCTGAAATCGACGGATTAGAAGCAACGAGGATGATTCGTGAATTTGAACTTTTGTCGTCTAAAACCATCCCGATAATCGCAATGACGGCTAATGTTTTTAAAGAGGACGTAGAAAACTGTACTAAAGCAGGAATGAACGACCACATAGGTAAGCCTATAGATATTTCAGATGTGCTGGGAAAATTGTCGTTTTACTTACTGGGTAAATAGGTTTGGCTTTAAAAAATGACATGAAAGGATATGTGCAAAAAAATACTCTAAAAAGTGCAAGAATGTTATTGCGAATGTTAATGACAACTGGTAATATATAGGAGCAAAATTTGCTCAGAGGTGTCTTATGGCGAACAAACGAAAGACCATATTTTTGGTTGATGACGATGTAGTCAACTTGAAAATCGGTAAAAATGCTCTATCAGAGTCATACAATACATACACAATAAACTCAGGAGAGTCCATGCTGAACATCATGGCAAATGTATTGCCTGACTTGATATTACTGGATGTAGATATGCCGGGAATGAACGGATATGAAGTAATCAGCAAGGTGAAATCAGATATAAGGGCAGCAAATATCCCGATTATATTTCTCACGGCATTTAACGATGAAGTTTCGGAGCTCAAAGGACTTTCTGTGGGAGCGGTAGACTATATAAGAAAACCGTATTCACCACCACTCTTGCTCAAACGCATTGAAGTACAGTTGCTCCTTGAAGAACAAAGGCGGGAGCTGCAAAATCTCAACAACAGCTTAAATGAAATGGTTGATGCAAAAACTCAGACTGTAACGGAGCTAAAAGACGCTGTGCTATCTACGATGGCAGAACTTGTGGAATATAGGGATGAAATAACGGGAGGACACATATCCAGAACTCAAAAATATGTCAGAGTGCTGGTAAAAAGCATGATTGAGCATGAAGTTTATAAGGATGAGATGGAAAATATTGATGAGGAACTGGCGCTACAGTCATGCCAGCTTCACGATGTGGGAAAAATAGCCATAAATGATTCAATCTTATTGAAGCCTGCCGAATTGACGCACGAAGAATTTGAGACGCTGAAAAAACATACAACTTTCGGAGAAAAAGTCATATTAAAACTTAAAGAAAAGACAAGCGACAGTGACTTTGTTGAGTACGCAAGAATTTTTGCAATATCGCATCATGAAAAATGGGACGGCAGCGGATATCCAAACGGACTGAGAGGCGAGGATATTCCGCTTTTAGGGCGTATAATGGCATTTGCAGATGTATATGATGCACTTGTAGAGGCGCGTCCATACAAGGAGCCGTACTCACATGACCAGGCTGTGGAGATAATACTTGCGGACAAAGGGAAACAGTTTGACCCGATTTTAACAGAATTGTTTGAGCAAATTCATCATGAATTTCAGAGAATATCTGCCGACTAAGCAGGGAAAGATGGTCGTTTTTTATTTAAGGGCTTTTGAGAGGAGTTATCATTTATGAAAGAATTTACAATCAGGGGAGTAAATATTGAGCAGGGTATAAAATTCTCTGCTGCAGGTAACTATACAAATTACGTAAGAATTCTGGAGACATTTCATAAAGAAGTCAAGGAGAAACTGGAATTGCTCACAAAATGTGTCGAGGAGAGAGATTTTTCTCTTTACACAATACATATCCATGCGGTAAAATCTGCATGTGCAAGCATTGGGGCAAATGAGGTATCACAGCTGGCAGAAGCTTTGGAAATGCTGGGGAAAAATGGTGAATTTGACATAATTAAAATCAGCCATAATGATTTTGCAAAAGATGCAACAACGCTGCTGGAAGACATACAGCAAGTAATAAAAGACAGAGCCGCCGACGTGCAAAAGAAATTCAATAATAGTGAAATAGTAGAAAAGCTGGAAGCACTACGCAGAGCGCTTGAAGACTACGATATAACGCTGATTGACCAATTGTCTGACGACTTGCAGTCATACACGAATCATCCGACTCTGGGCACACCAATAGGCGAGATTTTGCATAATGCGTTCATAACAAGCTACGATAAAGCTATGAAGCAGATAGATGAAATGCTGTAAAATGAACTGACTCAGAGTTACAGGAAGGAGTGCCGACTATGGCGATTTTTGTTACCGGAGGAGCGGGATATATTGGCAGTCATACTGTAATTGAACTCTTAAAGGGTGGATATGACGTGGTGGTCGCCGATAATTTTTCGAATAGTAAAAAAGAGGCGATTAAGCGTGTAAGGGAACTTTCAGGAAAAGACTTTTCGTTTTATGAGATTGATGTATGCAATGAAAAAGTGCTTAGTAAAATTTTTACTAAGCACGATATAGATTGCGTGATACACTTTGCGGGGCTAAAGGCGGTCGGAGAATCTGTTGAAAAGCCGCTGGAATATTATAAAAATAATTTAAATTCAACAATTGCACTTTCAAACACTATGATAAAGCATGGTGTTAACAAGATTATTTTTTCGTCAAGTGCGACTGTCTATTGCCCTGACAACAAAATGCCTCTGACGGAAGATTCTCAAACAGGCGGCTGCACTAACCCTTACGGTTGGACGAAATATATGTGCGAACAAATTTTGACCGATGTGGTCAAAGCGACTGATGGCTTCACTGCAGTCTTGCTGCGTTATTTCAATCCGATTGGTGCGCACGAAAGTGGGCGAATAGGCGAGGATCCGCAGGATATCCCAAATAACCTGATGCCTTTTATAGCACAGGTTGCGGTGGGTCGCAGAGATTTTTTAAGTGTTTTCGGAGATGATTATGATACAAAAGACGGTACAGGTGTTCGGGATTATTTGCATGTTGTTGACCTCGCTGAGGGGCATGTTGCTGCGATAAAATATGCAGCTCAAAATCCCGGCGGTGTGAGCATTTTTAACTTAGGTACAGGCATCGGTGTCAGCGTTCTTGAACTTGTAACGGCTTTTGAAGATGCGACAGGGGTGAAAATTCCAAGGCAAGTCGCAGCAAGGCGCACCGGTGATATTGCAACATGCTACACGTCCACAGATAAAGCAAAGGATATGCTTGATTGGAAGACTAAAAAAACGATTAAAGAGGCCTGCGCCGATACTTGGCGTTGGCAAAATAATAATCCAAATGGTTACGGTGGGTGAATTTATTTTCGCTTTTTCTTTTTCAAGCCTGATGTGTCGCCGTCAAACTCGGCGAACTGCATTAGTAGTTCTTTTTGTTCGTTTTTTAGTGTTGTCGGAACAGTGATGTTTACAGTGACATATTGGTCGCCGCGCCCTGAGCCGCGGAGGTTTTGTATGCCTTTGTTTTTTAGCCTGAACATTGTGCCTGTTTGGGTTCCGGCGGGAATAGAATACTTAACTTTTCCATCGAGCGTAGGTACTTCAAGCTCTGCGCCAAGTGCAGCCTGAACAAAAGAGATAGGCATACTAAGAAGTACCGATGTTCCCTCGCGCTTGAATTGTTCATGGCGAGAGATAGCAACGGTTACAAACAAGTCACCCGCTTCGCCACCGTTTATACCACTGCTGCCTTGTCCGCGAAGTGAAATAGTTTGACCGTCATCAATGCCTGCAGGGATATTGACCTTAATGGTGCGGTTTCGCCGAACCATTCCAAGCCCTCGGCATTTATCGCAGGGCTGGTGTATTATTTTACCTCGTCCATTACACTTGGGGCAATCTGCGCTGCTTTGCATAACGCCGAAAGGTGTGCGCTGCTGTGTGGTGACAACACCGCTGCCTCCGCAACCTGCGCATTTTTCAGCAGTTGTGCCTTTTTTGCAACCGGAGCCGGCACAGTCATCACAGGATTCTATACGCTGAATACTCACATCTTTTTCGCAGCCAAATGCGGCTTCTTCAAAAGTGACTGTCAAAACGGCACGGACACGCTCACCCTTTCTCGGGGCATTGCGGTTTTGAGTTCTGCCGCCGCCACCGCCTCCGAAAATAGAGCCAAAAATGTCGCCAAGGTCGAAATCCATACCGCCGAAGCCACCAAATCCGCCGCGAAACGGACCTCCTCCGCCACCTGCACCAAAACCGGGGTCAACACCTGCATGACCAAACTGGTCATACCGCGATTTTTTGTCGGGGTCGGAGAGGATTTCATAAGCTTCGTTTATTTCTTTGAAGCGAGCCTCAGCCCGGGTATTTCCGGGGTTAACGTCAGGGTGGTATTTTTTTGCCTGCTGACGAAATGCTTTTTTTATTTCTTCTTCTGATGCGCCTTTTTTTATTCCAAGCGCTTCATAAAAGTCTTTCTTCTCTGACATATTACCTCATTATTTGTTACCCGTCGCAGGGTATCCGGAAAAGTGATTTTTAATGCGACACTTGCAGCCGGAGATGGTTAGTCACGGTAAATATCAACCACTAAAAGTTTACGGTAGCATTAAAAAGTCGGTTTTCGGATGCCTTGCGACCGAAAGTCTTTACTCTTCTTCTACAACTTCATAATCGGCGTCGTAAAATGCATCGCCGCCATCGCCGGAATCTTGTGCTCCTGCATCACCTGCGGGGTTACCTGCGCCGCCTTGTGCTGCTTGCTCCGCTGCTGCCTGGCTGTATAGTTTTTCGCTTGCGGCGTGGAAAGCTTTTTCAAGCTCGCCGACGGTATCTTTGATAGTTTGAGTATCGCTGCCTTTGAGCGCAGTTTTAACGCTCTCAATAGCAGATGTAATTGCAGTTTTATCGCCCTCTTCGAGTTTTTCACCCATTTCATCGAGAGTTTTTTCGCTTTGATAGACCATTTGGTCGGCGTGGTTGCGGGTGTCAACTTCATCTTTGCGCTTTGCATCTTCTTCGGCATATTTTTCGGCATCCTTAACAGCCTTTTCAATGTCGTCTTTGGAAAGATTGGTTGAGGCGGTAATGGTGATATTTTGTTCTCTGCTTGTGCCGAGGTCTTTGGCAGAGACGTTGACAATTCCGTTTGCGTCTATGTCGAATGTAACTTCGATTTGAGGAATGCCTCTAGGAGCCGGAGCTATTCCGTCGAGGTGGAATCTGCCCAGTGATTTGTTGTACTGCGCCATGTCGCGCTCGCCTTGCAACACGTGGACTTCAACCGAGTTTTGGTTGTCAGCCGCTGTTGAGAATACCTGACTCTTTTTTGTTGGGATGGTTGTGTTGCGCTCGATGAGCTTTGTGCACACGCCGCCCATAGTTTCGATGCCGAGCGACAATGGAGTTACGTCAAGCAACAAGATGCCCTCAACATCTCCGCCGAGCACACCGCCTTGGATGGCAGCACCGGCAGCGACGCACTCGTCAGGGTTGATGCCTTTGAACGGGTCTTTGCCTGTGATGCTTTTGACTGCGTCTTGAACAGCGGGTATTCTGGTTGAGCCGCCAACGAGCAGTATTTTTGAAAGCTGGCTCGCCGAGAGACCTGAATCTTCGATAGCTCTTTTAACGGGAGTCATGGTTTTTTCGACCAAATCTGCTGTTAGTTCATTGAACTTAGCTCTTGTCAGTGTGTAGTCAAGATGTTTTGGTCCTGATGCGTCCGCAGTTATATATGGAAGATTGATTGTGGCGGTTGTCATGCCTGAAAGGTCGGTCTTGGCTTTTTCAGAGGCTTCGCGCAGACGTTGAATGGCAATTTTATCCGTCTGAAGATCTATTCCGCTGTCCTTTTTAAACTCGGCAAGCAGGTATTCCATGATGGCATCGTCAAAGTCATCGCCGCCCAGACGGTTGTTACCTGCTGTAGCGAGAACTTCAATGACTCCGTCGCCTATTTCGAGAATAGAAACGTCAAAAGTACCGCCGCCGAGGTCGTAGACCATTATTTTTTGGTCTTGTTCTTTGTCAAGACCGTAAGCGAGTGCGGCTGCTGTGGGTTCGTTGATGATGCGCTTTACATCAAGTCCTGCGATTTTGCCTGCATCTTTTGTTGCCTGTCTCTGAGAGTCAGTAAAGTAGGCGGGAACAGTGATGACCGCTTCGGTAACTTTCGTTCCGAGATAAGCCTCGGCATCGCTTTTTAGTTTTTGCAAAATCATCGCAGAAATTTCTTGCGGTGTGTATCGTTTTTCGTCGATACTGCTTTTATGTGCAGTGCCCATCTCACGCTTAATGGAAGCGATAGTGCGGTCAGGGTTTGTTATTGCCTGGCGTTTTGCGACATGTCCAATCATGCGCTCGCCGTCTGCCGCAAAAGCGACAACAGATGGTGTTGTGCGACTGCCTTCGGCATTTGCAATTATAACGGGCTCACCGCCCTCAATAACAGACACACATGAATTTGTAGTACCTAAGTCTATTCCAATTATTTTTCCCATTGAATATATTCCTCCTATTAGTAAGTGGTTATTTTTGTTAGTTGGCTACGACAACTGTTGAAAAGCGAATAACGCGTTCACCCAGTGTGAAGCCTTTTTGGTATTCTTCGGCGATAATATTTACGCCAAGGCTTGGTTCGGTTATCATCATAACAGCGTTATGGAGTTTCGGGTCGAAAGGTTCACCCAACGCCGGAATGTGTTTTACTCCCATGTTTTCAAACATTTCGTTAAACTGAGTCATTATCATTTCTATGCCTTTATAAAAAGCTTCATCGGCACAATCCATCTGAAGTGCACGCTCCAGATTGTCATAGATGGGCAAGAGTTTCGTGATAGACTCAATGCGAGCGTCGCTGTAAGTCATTTCACGCTCTTTTGCGCTGCGTTTGCGGTAGTTGTCATATTCAGCGGCAAGCCGCAAGTATTTGTCCCGCTCGGAAGCAAGCTCCTCTGTTGTTGAAGTTTCTTCACCGACGTGCGGTGCATCACTCTCCAAATTTTCAGGCTGTAAAGTGCTGTCAAGAGTTTCTTTGGTTGCGGCTTCGGTTGAAGCTGTTGCAGCATTTTTGGGTTCTGTAGTCTTTGCTGCTGCTCCCGTAGTCTTTGATGAGGTTTTTGAAGCCGAACTTCCGGCAGTTTGCTTTCCGCTTTCGGATTTTGCTCCTTTGCCTGAAGTTTTGGGCGTACCTTTTGTGTTTGCTGTGTCAGTTTTCGCCAATATTTTCATCTCCTATCTCGTTAGGTTTTGTTATTCCTCTTGGAAGAGCACCGGTGTTTGCAAGAAGTCGGCTAAGTCCGCCGGCAATATAAGAAAGGTGAGCAGCGACTTTGGAGTAATCCATTCTGGTAGGACCGACCACGCCGATAAGTCCCTGCATATCACCACCTGCATCGTATCTAACTGCAACTACACTGGAGTCTTGCAGCTCTCTGGCAAGGTTTTCTGCCCCGATTGTTATCTTTACCTCACCTGTCATATCAGGTGAGGGGAGTCTTGCAAGTTCTCCTGCATCTGATAGATACATTATGATTTTTTGTGCTTTATCAACGTCGCGGTATTCGGGGAGACTAAGCAAGTTTGCTGCTCCTGAAACTCTGGCTCCGACAGACTTTGCCTCAACCAGAAGTTCAATGGCAAAACCTGCTATGACAGCTACAAGACCTATCCGGTCGCTCAGTGCTCTCTCTGTAGCAGAAATGAGTGTAGCAGTGATGCGTTCCTCGGGAACACCCGTAAAACTTGCGTTAAAAACAGAAGAGATTTTTGCCAAAATTTGTGGATTAAACGGAGTTGTCAGATGTACCAGTTTGTTCTTGACGGTGTCGTTACTCAAAAGTGCTACTATAATAAATGAGTAAGAATCGACATAAATGAGGTCAAACCGCGCAATGCTCACAATCCCCGTAGAACTCGCCATGGCATATGCAGGATAGGTCGTAAGCCTTGAAGTGAGGCTTCCTACCTCATCGAGCAAACTTGTCTGCTCGGTAGTTCTGGCGTGAAGCGTGGAGTTAATGACGCTTGCGTCGTCCAGAGAGACATTTTGGCTCTGCATAAGCTGATTGACATACAGCCTATAGCCCGCAGATGAGGGAATCCTGCCCGCAGAAGTGTGCGGTTGTTCCAGCAAACCCAGAGATTCAAGTTCTGCCATCTCGCTGCGAACCGTAGCTGATGAAACAGTAGACCCCAAAGCTTCAACAACAGCTTTCGACCCTACCGGCTCAGCAGCCTTGACATACATCTCAACCACAGAGCGCAAAATCATTTTCTTCCGCTCACTAAGCTGCATAATCCGGAAATAAACCTTTCCTGTCTGTAATTAGCACTCTCGGTCATCGAGTGCTAATTACACTTTAACACCATATTGATTAAATGTCAATAGCGAAATTACTTAAATGAAATAATTTGTAATTAGATTGTTGTTGAATGTTACAAAAATGAACGGTAAACTGTCTATGCTATGAAAAACAAAGTGAAGTTCCCGATTATGCCGATAATTTACATAATGTGCGGTATATTTGCCGGAGTCATAATCTGGGGAGTAATAACAACATATACAGAAATCACATTGTTTCCGCGTGCGGAAACAGAGGCTGTGTGCGCCGAAACGGCAGGAAATGCGGAGCTTGCAAATCTTGCCTATACGATTTTGGAAAACATAAGGGACGACAACTTTTCAGCGTTATCAGAAGTTGTGCATCCCCAATTTGGCGTGACGTTTACTCCATATACGACAATTAACCTCACAACAGACAGACGTTTCAGTGCAGCAGAGGTGCAGTCAATGGGGTCGGATACTACTATATATATATGGGGAGTACGAAACGGCACCGGAGAGCCAATTTCTCTGACACCTGCGGAGTTCATAGAGCAATTCGTTCCTGCAGAAGATTTTCTCGATGCGGCACTTGTGGGAATAAATAAGATAGTAAGAAGTGGAAACGCACTGGAAAACATCAAAGAGGTGTTTCCTGAAGTGCGGTTTGTAGATTTCCACCTGACCGGCTCTGATGAAGATATCCTCGGCATAGACGACTGGAGAAGTTTGAGGTTGGGGTTTGAGGAATATCAAGGAGAATTGAAGCTGATAGCAATAATCCACAGCACGTGGACTGCATAGGGCGGCTTTAATGGAAAATTGAAAGTAGAGATTTGAAAATTGAACAATGAAATAATTAATGTAAAACTCAGTGATGATGAATCCGCAGTGGTCATATTGGATCAGACTGCGTTGCCGAATGAAACGAAATTTATAACGCTTAAAGGGAAAGAAGAATTGTTTGAAGCGATATATACTCTCAGGGTGCGCGGTGCGCCGGCAATAGGTATTTTCGCGGCATATGCCCTTTACGTGCTTGCAAAGCAGTTGGAAAACGAAGAAAATGAGAGTTTTATAAATAAAATCAATAAGCTCAGTGCGTACTTGGATTCGTCCAGACCGACAGCGGTTAATTTGAGTACACAATTAAAGAGAATGATTGCTCTGGTTGAGAAGCAAAAAATGAATTCGGTAAAACAGATTGTCGAGGCGATGAAGAAAGAAGCGATTGATATATATAATGAAGATGTTGCCATGTGTAGGGCGATTTCAGAGCATGGGTTGACTCTCATAAAAAAGGGTGACGGTATAATGACGCAGTGCAATGCCGGTCCGATAGCAACTTCAAAATACGGCACGGCATTGGGTCCGATAATCATGGGGCAGGAGCAAGGTTTTGATCTCAAAGCTTATATCTGTGAAACCCGTCCGCTGCTGCAAGGTGCAAGGCTAACTGCCTTTGAACTCGTAAACGCAGGTGTTGACAGCACGTTGATTTGTGACAATATGGCAAGTATTGCAATGAGTGAGGGGAAAATAAATGCTGTTTTTGCGGGTTGTGACCGCATAGCTCGAAACGGAGATGTAGCAAACAAAGTGGGTACCAGCTCGCTCGCCATACTAGCAAAGCACTACGGTATCCCATTTTACATCTTCGGACCCTCAACAACTATTGATATGAATTGTCCCAGCGGAAAAGACATAGAAATAGAAGAGCGCAATCCCGAAGAGATAAAAGAAATGTTCTATGTCAAGCCAATGGCACCGAAAGAGGTTAAGACCTATAATCCTGCTTTCGATGTAACTCCAAATGAGTTGATAACTGCCATTATAACAGAAACGGGGATACACAAGCCCGGGGAGAGCATAATGGAATTTGTGAACAATTTGTGAAACTGTACAAAAAGGTGTTGACAACATATATGGAATATGTTATTTTAAACAAGCAATATCGAATCTCGGTCGTTTACAGTAGCGACTGGTTCATGGCAGACAGGGTCAATAAGACCAAAGAGCGCAACCGCGGAGAGAGACCGCCGGTATCCCATACGGGGGAAGCATGGTGCGCAAGGTGCTGCATCGGAGACGAGTGTTAGAGTAGCCGAGAGAGATTCGTACATAGAAAGGTGGATTGCTCATTGCTGTATACTGAGAACCACAAGTAGCCCCGCATTCGCGAAGGACGGATGCGGGGTTTATGTGTGGGTGATACATTATACGCAGAGAGTGTGCCTTACAATAATTAACATTTCGTTCAACACATTATATATAATGTATGATATATTCTCTGCCATAAGTTTTGCACCTTATAAAACTGAAGATTATTGATTAAATATTACGGCTTTAACGCAACGTTATCCCAAGCTTAGCAAATAAACTCAAAAAATTCAAGCCAAAAACCATGTGATTGCAACGACTTTAGTATACAGTGCAAAAAAATCTGAAAAAACTTTCAAAAAAAGCTAAAGTAAATCACTGATGTGTCGATAAACTATTCAGACGGCAAAAACCACAAAAAACGCAAGGACGCGTTTTGACAGAAACAGCACGGTAGCTCATAGCAACTCCAAGCTCTGTCAGACGCGTTTCGGATAAAAATTCGAGACCACTTTGCGTCACTAAAACAGAGTTTTTCCGCATCTAACATCCAAAAGTCATAACATTTCAATATGGTACGCGCCGCATTGAATTTATGAAATAAAAAATAAATAATAAAAGAAAGGGAAAGTTTATCGTCGCAAACAACGTGGAGTAAGGATACACCACAGACGGTAACAAGAAAGGAATCAAATCATGAGAATCAACAATAACATTATGGCTATCAACAGCCACAGACAGTACGGCATCAATGGTGGAAACATCGGCAGAAACGTAGAACGCCTCAGCTCAGGATTCAGAGTAAATCGCGCCGCTGACGACGCAGCAGGACTTGCAATTTCCGAAAAAATGCGCACACAAATACGTGGTCTAAATCAAGCATCACGTAACTCCCAAGACGGTATATCACTCGTACAAACAGCAGAAGGCGCAATGCAAACAGCACACGGTATCATGCAACGTATGCGCGAACTCGCAGTACAATCAGCAAACGGCACAAACGACGTAGACGACCGCAAAGCTCTGGATCTCGAATTTGAGCAACTCATTCAAGAGTTAAAACAAATCGAAGAAACAGTTAAGTTCAACGGCATGACAGTTTTCGGCTCAGGCTCAGGCGAAATAAACGCAGCACAAACAAGAGACGGACTGTTCACACTTCAATCAGGTGCAAACGCAGGCGACACTACCACATTTAAAGTAGGTAACCTCAACACATTCGTTCATAACACAGCAGGTGGTACAGGCGCAACATCTTCAACACCGGTAGGTGCAGAAAGCATACAGACTTGGAACGTTGGTATCTCAACAATGCAAGGCTCATGTAACTCGATTGCCGCACTAGATGCTGCTATCAATAGCCTCTCAATGACGAGAGCCCAACTCGGTGCTATTCAGAACCGCCTTGAATTCAAGATTCAAAACCTTGATAACACAGCAGAGAACCTGCAAGCTGCTGAATCCCGTATCAGAGACGTAGACATGGCACAGCAGATGACCAGATTCACACGTGACAATATCTTATTCCAGGCATCCACAGCAATGCTTGCACAGGCAAACCAACTGCCGCAAAGTGTATTGCAACTCATAGGATAGTTAACTTGGCGATTTCGCCGAGGAGGACTGAGGCGCGTAAGGTGCAGAGTCCGAGCCTCAAAACTCGGACACTGCAACTTCACCGAAAGCATACGTAGGTTTTTGGACTATGCGTCTCTCGAAAAGTGTCCTCAGTCGTTGCGGGCAAAGACCCGCAATCCGCTGACGACCCCGACGGAAACATAATAGGTGTGGCGTAGCGTTGACGTTACATTTAAGTCGGGTAAACCAGTCATAATATCCGAGGCAAGGTGCGCGCCCCTGATTTGGATTTATGAAATATAAGAAGTAAACAAAGAACGCGCCGAGGGTAAGGAAACCCACGGTAACAAAAGAAAGGAAGCGAATATCATGCGTATTAACAACAACATAATGGCTATAAACAGCCACAGGCAGTACGGTATCAATGGTGGAAACATCGGAAGAAACGTAGAACGCCTCAGCTCCGGCTTCAGAGTAAACCGCGCAGCAGATGACGCAGCAGGACTTGCAATTTCAGAAAAAATGCGTACTCAAATCCGCGGTCTGAACCAAGCATCACGTAACTCACAAGACGGTATCTCTCTCGTACAAACTGCAGAAGGCGCAATGCAGACAGCACACGGAATTATGCAACGTATGCGCGAACTCGCAGTACAATCCGCAAACGGCACAAATGACGTGGACGATCGCAAAGCACTAGACCTCGAGTTTGAACAACTCATCCAAGAGCTAAAACAAATTGAAGAAACCGTCAAATTCAACGGTATGACAGTCTTCGGACCGGGTACAGGTGCAGCAAATACCGGTGGTACAATTGACGGACTATTCACACTTCAATCAGGTGCAAACGCAGGCGATATCACCACATTCAAAGTTGGCAACCTCAACACATTTGTACACGAAACAGGTGGAGGTACAGGAGCCACAGCAGTAGGCCCTGCCGGAGCAGGATCGCAAACTTGGAACGTTGGTATCTCAACAATGTTGGGTTCATGTAACTCAATCGCCGCACTTGATGCAGCCATCAACAGTCTCTCAATGACAAGAGCCCAACTCGGTGCTATTCAGAACCGCCTTGAGTTCAAGATTCAGAACCTCGACAACACAGCAGAAAACCTGCAAGCTGCCGAATCTCGAATCAGAGACGTAGACATGGCACAACAGATGACCAGATTCACTCGAGATAATATTTTGTTCCAGGCATCTACTGCAATGCTCGCACAGGCAAATGCGTTGCCACAGAGCGTATTGCAACTCGTAGGCTAAGTAAGTCGGCGATAGTCGACAGTAACTAAGGCGCGTAGGACGCAGCGCCCGAATCGAAAGGTTCGGGCACTGCGAGTGACAGAGATAAGTAAAGGCTTCCATTTATTTGTCTTGGTAAACACCTAAGTTTACCCGTGCCGACCGGCAGCGAAAGGATTCGAAAGAGCCCTAACGGACTCGCCGGGGAAAAAGTGTTCATATAACCCACACGGGGATGCGCGCCTCTGATCGGGTTTGTGAAATATAGGGTTATTTGATCCATATATTAACCGAGGTAGGGATGCCTTGGGCACATAGAAAGGAAGCAAAAAAATGCGTATTAACAACAATATTATGGCTATAAACAGCCACAGACAGTACGGCATCAATGGCGGAAATATCGCCAGAAACGTCGAAAGGCTAAGTTCCGGTTTCAGAGTAAACCGTGCCGCCGACGACGCAGCAGGACTTGCTATCTCCGAGAAAATGCGTACTCAAATCCGCGGTCTTAACCAAGCGTCACGCAACTCGCAAGACGGTATATCTCTAGTACAAACTGCAGAGGGCGCAATGCAGACAGCACACGGCATCATGCAACGTATGCGCGAACTGGCTGTACAATCTGCAAACGGTACAAACGATGTAGACGACCGCAAAGCACTGGATCTGGAGTTTGAGCAACTAATTCAAGAACTCAAACAAATCGAAGAGACAGTCAAATTCAACGGCATGACAGTCTTTGGACCGGGCACACCAGGTGCAGGTGCAGGAGCCACGGTAGATGGACTCTTCACACTTCAATCAGGTGCAAACGCAGGCGACACAACATCATTTAAAGTCGGTAACCTCAACACATTCATTCACAATGCAGCAGGTGGATCGGGAGCAACAGCAGCTCACCCCACAGTTCAGGGAATACAGGCTTGGAACGTTGGTATCGCTACAATGCAAGGAGCTTGTAACTCAATTGCCGCACTTGATTCAGCTATCAACAGTCTGTCCATGGCGAGAGCGCAACTCGGTGCGATTCAAAACCGCCTAGAGTTTAAGATTCAAAACTTAGACAATACAGCAGAAAATCTACAAGCCGCCGAATCCCGAATCAGAGATGTCGATATGGCATCGGCGATGACGGAGTTCACGAGGAATAATATCCTCTTCCAAGCATCAACCGCAATGCTTGCCCAGGCAAATGCCTTGCCACAAGGAGTTCTCCAACTGGTGGGGTAGGATCCGCCGCTAGTGCGGCCGGTTTGGCAGGCAATGGGAATGGGAATGGCAACGGAAACGGCTATATAGCCTAAGTTTGCCGAATCGAAGACTTACGCCGCGTTGGCGGCGGAGCCAAAGGAAAAACTCAGCGCGCACCAAAGACCCAAGTCGTTTGACTTGGGTCTTTGAGTTGTTTTCGGACATGCTTTTTTGTTTTTTTAAGCAAATTTACTCGCTTTTTAGGAATCCACTTGCTGAATGTTCGTAGCAACAGCAGAAACGTGCGACCATGTTTACAACGAGTCGCTTGTCAAATTTCATTTTGCGCCTTGCACTGCCAACGAGTAAAAATTCAATGATGTTATATTTAGCAAGCAGGGCTGCATAGTTTTCCATGAGGTTTTTGCTTAAACCGTAGCTAAACGGAAATCCATCGGAGAGCACATCATGAACAAGATAATTTTCGAATATTTGTTCATGCGCGGGGAAAAACTGCTCATAATATTTTACGTAATGTTCGTTGAAATTGTTTGGGAGCTGCCAATCCCGGTCGGAAATATCAAAACCTTCAAGAGCTATGGAAAGATACTCTCTGAATAATCTTGAATTTTTAGTCATTTTTCCATGAATATCTTTCAGGATGTCGAGTATTATATCGGGGTCACGGTCAACGCCTTGCGGCATTGCGGTGTAGAGTTCATTAAAATAGTCACTGAACAATCTTTCAACATAACTGTCTGCAAGAGGCATGAGTTTTGCGTCTTGACCACTGCTTATAAGGTCGGCACATTCCTGCGTAAAGAGAAGCAGCAAGAGCATACGAAATCTGACGCGAAACTGTCTACTCTGCAAAATGGCGATACTTGTGGTACGGAGTTTCCAAAAAATACCGACACCCTGCGGGTGCTTGGTATACTTGGTTACGTCAAGTCCGTGTGTGTAGTTGACATTTACTCCTGCAATGAAAGGCCCGGGAGAAACGCTGCCCTCTTCCAGCTTCATCAATTCTTTTTCAAATAGAATTTGCTTTGCGGCAATTTCGCAGGAAGGCTGCATATATGCCTCGGCGACTCCATCAACATAGCAGAGCTTTCGCGGATAAATTCTGCAAGTCAGGCATAATGCGTCATAACCTTGGTCAAGTTGAATAGCACAGAGCCCCTTTTCGTTCAAAAAGAAGCACTCGCCTTTTTCATCCAATACAAATCTGTTGTCCGACGAACTGTTCTTTAAAGGTGCAAATTTCCCATCAAATTTTTCTTTCCACTCGCCTTCGAGAGCCATATATTTTGCATAAGTGTGGTTGTCAACAGGGATACCCCATCCGCGTGAACAGCAGTTATTTTTGCACTCGCTGCTGTCACAAAGAAACTTTTTGTAGTACGCAGGCTGGTATGCTTTTATCGTATCCATAAGTACGTTCACTCCGCTATTTCTCTATATTTATTGAGTCTCAACAATACTATCATATTAAGGGTGAAAACACAACATTAAGATATTTTTAGAAAAAAAGGGTAAAGTTATTTTTGAAAGTAGCGATAATGCTTAATGAACCGGAAAACACAAACACAATAAAATAAACAAACAAAATATGCAAGGACGCACACTTTGTTAAAATCTTTAAGGAGATTCGGTGAAGAGTAAGGGATTAACTCGAAGCCGGTCATAGAGAAAGGAAGCGTGCATCATGCGTATTAACAACAACATCACAGCTATGAACAGCCACAGGCAATATGGAATCAATGCCGGAAAACTTGGAAGAAATGTCGAAAGATTAAGTTCAGGTCTCCGTGTAAATCGAGCAGCAGACGACGCCGCAGGACTCGCAATTTCAGAGAAAATGCGTACACAAATCCGCGGTTTAAATATGGCTTCACGTAACTCGCAAGACGGTATTTCACTCGTTCAAACAGCCGAGGGTGCTATGCAAACAGCTCACAACATTATGCAACGTATGCGCGAGCTGTCAGTTCAATCTGCAAACGGTACAAACGACGACGCAGTAGACCGCGCAGCACTAGACCTTGAATTCCAACAGCTCGCTGAAGAGCTCAGGCAAATTGAGAGCACTGTTAAGTTTAACGGCATGACAATATTCGGAGACGGCACAGTTCAAAACTCAATAGGTATGTTTGACGGAGCGTTCACACTTCAATCAGGCGCAAACGCAGGCGACATTACAACTTTCGTTGTAGGCAGACTCAACACTATCGAGGGTCTTAACGTAACTACCTTACACCTTGCTTCGGCCGCAATCGCAGGACTTGATGCAGCTATAAATTCACTCTCCATGGCACGCGCACATCTTGGTGCTATTCAGAACCGCCTGGAGTTCAAAATACAAAACCTCGACAACTCGGCAGAAAACCTCGCAGCCGCAGAAAGTCGAATCAGAGACGCAGATATGGCAGCTCTCATGACCTCGTTCACACGAGATAACATTCTCTTCCAAGCATCGACAGCAATGCTTGCCCAAGCTAACGCGCTACCTCAAGGAGTCCTCCAACTTCTAGGTTAATTCTCTAAACCCTCATAACCCTCTTAAGGAGAAACCGCTTCTTCGGGCCTGGCGGCACCGGACGGAGCGGTTTCTTCACGTGTGCCTAAAAACATTATTAAAAATATTACACTGTACCTTGCGTATAATGGTTGCACATAAGTGGCAAAATATGGTAAACTGACACAATGAGCAAGAAGAGTAAGAAAAAAAAGAATACAGGACCACCGCAGGCTTTGATAAGACTTTCTCAGTGCATGATTGTTAAAAACGAAGAAAAAAACATTGAGAGAGCCCTTAGATGGGCAAAAAGAGTTGCGTGTGAGCAGATTGTTGTCGATACGGGGTCAACCGACCGCACTATCGAGATAGCTGAGCGCATGGGTGCAAAAGTCTTTAATTTTCAGTGGATAGACGACTTCTCAGCGGCAAAGAACTATGCCATAGAGCAGGCGAGTGGAAACTGGATAGCGTTTTTAGACGCAGATGAATACTTCTCTGAGACAGATGCAAAAAAACTGATAATATTCCTCAAACGCATACAAAACGATCCACAGATGAGAGCGAATTACCATGCGCTCAACTGTGCACTGGTTAATTTAGACTCAGAGGGTAATATCGCTTCCAGAATAGATCAGGAGCGAATATTCAGAAACCTCCCGACTTTGCGGTATAAAGGGCGCATACACGAACAGCTTGACGTAAAACCCGATAACATAGTGATTGTGGATGAGATAGAGATTGTCCATACGGGCTATACGGAAGAAGCTTTTGCCGGAACAGATAAAATTGAGAGAAACATAAGAATCCTCAGAGATGATTTGGCAAAGTTTCCAAACGACATAAATATAAAGGCATATCTCGCAGATTCGCTCAAAAAGAGCACAGATGAGAAAGAGCGAGATGAGGCAGAAACGCTCTTTAAAGAGGTTATAGCAAACCGCGAGCAAGCACTGCCGGATTTGGTAAAAAAAGCATATGTACATCTGCTAAACAAGGCAAATCAAGCAAACGATAAACAAAAGTGCAAAGAAATTTGTGAACAGGCACTTGCAACATTTCCCGGCGACCCTGATATAGAAAGCTTCTACAGGGGTATAGTTTGAATAAATTCAAACTAACGGGGAATACACCACTTTTTCAAACACAGGAAAGTGCAAACTTATGCGCAAAATGACAATTCCTTTTCATGGCAGTTTTGTACCTCAAAGATAAAAGAAAGGGATGGCCATCATACATATGGCAAAGAAGAAGAAAAACAAAAAACGTAATCCCCAGCGAAACGCTCCCCGTCCCAGCCCACCCATGGGGTTCGGGATGCCTGTAGGGTTCACTGTTCCCCGTGCTCCCAACGGTTCGGGAACGCCCACACTTTCCCTCTGCATGATTACAAAAAACGAAGAAAAAAACATGGAACTTGCGTTGGGTTGGGCAAAGGAAGTCACATTTGAACAAATCGTCGTGGATACAGGCTCGACAGACCGCACTGTTGAAATAGCGGAAAACATGGGGGCAAAGGTCTTTCATTTTGATTGGATTGATGACTTTGCGGCGGCAAAGAACCACGCAATTGAGCAGGCCAGCGGAAGCTGGATAGCTTTTTTTGATGCAGATGAGTATTTTTTGCAACCCGATGCAGAGAGGCTTAAGCTTCGGATATCTCAAATAGAGTCGTCAGGTGCCTATCCAGACTGTCTGGCAATAGGTATCACTCTAATCAATCTGGATGACAACGGAACACAGATTTCGCAACTGATGAAAGTCTGTGCATTTCGCAACAGACAGGATATTCGCTATGAGGGAAGAATACATGAGATGCTGAAAGTTCCCGAAAAATCAATAGTGCATTTAGATGACACCGTGGCTTACCATACAGGCTATTCGGAGTCCGTGTCTATCGAAAAACAAAAAGCAGAGAGAAATGTCAGGTTGCTCAGAGAAGAATTAAAATCAAATCCAAGCGACATGAACATAAAGGCTTATCTCGCCGACGCACTGACAAGTCGCACGGATGACGAGGGGCAACGAGAAGCGACGCAGCTATACACAGAGGTTCTCGAAAGCGGAAAGAAAACCTACAATAAACTGCGGGTAAAGGCGTACCTTTACTTTATACGAAAGTACATGGCAAATAATGAAACTTTGTTACAAGCGGAGGAAATGTGTAAAAGGGCACTCAAAGATTTTCCGGATACAATGGATTTTATTTACTATCTTGGACATGTCAAGAGTGAGATGGGTGATTACAAAGCGGCGTTTGAGGTGCTTAAGGAGTGCGAAATTAAGTTGAAAAATCCATCGCCGCGCGATGAGTCAATCTTCCTGCCTGCAAGCCCTATTAGGCTTTTTGGGCTGCTCATGATGGTGGCTAACGCACTTTCAGACTCTGTAAATGTTTTTAACTATTCTTTCCTCATTCTCACTATTGATAAATCGAAGAATGAAGTGCTGACAGCATGTATAAGTACCGCCATAAAGCAGGGTATAACAGAAGCGGAGTTAACACCTCTGCTGGCACAGCTTTATGATTTGTCAAACCCCGAAGAGCGAAATTTCATAAAAAATGCCGCTAAAGTTGCAGGCGCAGCGGAGCTTGCTGAAAAATTATTATGATATCACAATGTATGATAGTCAAAAATGAAGAAAGAAATATAGAGCGTGCGCTCAGTTGGGGGCGCAGCGTTATGTCCGAACAAATTGTAGTTGACACAGGCTCGACAGATAAAACAGTGGAAATAGCTGAAAGACTTGGTGCTAAAGTTTTGAAGTTCGAGTGGACAAACAGCTTCTCTGAGGCAAAAAACTTCGCCATAGAGCAAGCAAAAGGGGAATGGATAGCATTTCTCGACGCAGATGAATACATGCCTCAGGAGAGCGTTAAAAAGCTGCAAACAGTTATTGATAAAGTGGAGACAACCCCTCATCTCAGGGAAAAAGTGTTTGCAATCATCTGTGATTTAGTAAATGTGGACGAAAATGAGCAGCCTCAGAGCATACATAATATCATTCGTGTAATAAAAAATATCCCGGAAATGCGTTATAAGGGCATTATTCACGAGTGTATAGAAATAGATGCCGAGAACATTATACGGTCGGGTGACCTTAAAGTCATTCACACAGGCTACTCAGAATCTGCAATTGCAGAGACAAACAAACATGAGCGCAATATAACGATGCTCAGAGAAGCAATAAAAGCAGATCCGGGCAACATAACGCTCAAAGCATATCTTGCGGATTCTCTAAAGCACAGAGGGGATGAAGAAAGTCTTAGAGAAGCCGATGAATATTTCAAGGAAACTATTGAAAACAGTGGAGATTTGGTGTTTTTCCAGCTCAAAATAAAGGCATATATCCATTTTCTAAATAAATATGTAAATGATGAGGATAAACGTAACGAGTGCGAAGAACTTGCACTTAAAGCACTTTCTGAATACCCGGGCAATATTGATTTTGAATATTTTCTCGCATCGGTCTATAATTATCAGGGAAAATTTAGAGAAGCATGGAATTTGCTGAAAGATTGTGAGGTAAAGCTCGCAAATAACGGGGAAATCGGCGATTCTGCCTATGTATCGGCTGATGCGACCACGTTATATGGTCAATTGATTCTGGCTGCGCAGGGACTTTCAGACACAAAAAGTGTCATACACTTTGCGCTGCAAATGCTCGGGCATGATAAAACCCGTTCGGACATATTGACTCCTTTGATAGTGAGTGTGCTAAAAAGCGGTAAAACCTCTGAAGAACTCACTCAAACCTTAAAATCAGTCTATGATTTCAATGACCCGAGAGATTTACTGATAATAGCCAAATCGGCGAAAACTTGCGGAGCTATAGACTATGCAAGAAAAATGATTCAAATTGCAAATGAAATAATGTAGAAGCGATTGAGAACGAAATGGAGTAACCATGAGCAAAAAAAAGAAGAGCAATAAAAAAAGCAGCGGTGCCGGCCGGCCATCGTCCGCCTCCATAAAAATCTCCCAATGCATGATTGTAAAAAATGAAGAGCATAACATGGAGCGCGCTCTCAGCTGGGGCAAAGATATTGTCTATGAACAAATAGTGGTAGATACGGGCTCAACTGATAAGACGGTTGAAATTGCGGAGCGTATGGGCGCAAAAATTTACCATTTTGAGTGGATAGACGATTTTTCTGCGGCAAAAAACCATGCACTTGAACAGGCGACCGGTGATTGGATTGCTTTTCTCGATGCCGATGAGTTTTTTGCACCTGAGGACGTAGAAAAATTGGTGGCACACATTAAAAAAATAAATGCAGACCCAAAGCTGAGAAACAAACACAAAGTTATAGGTTGCTCACTTTATAATGTCGGTGATGATGGAGATATAAGCTCGGTTGTCGATCAGGCGCGGATATTTCAAAATAGGAAAGAAATCCGCTATGTGGGGCGGATTCATGAAGCTATTGCTGTATATACATATGATGTGTTGTGGGTTAAAGATATAAAGATAATTCACAATTCATCACTGGAAATACGTAATGCGCTGGGCAAGGCAGAGAGAAACATAAAGATGATAAGAGCGGAGCTTGCAGAAACTCCACAAAATCTGGACTTAAAAGGCTATCTCGCTGAAGCTTTAATCAGTACACAAAAAGAAGAGTATATAGAAGAGGGAGAAAGTCTTTTTTGTGAACTTATTGAAGTTGACGCACTGGGAAAAGCGACTAAGGATCTGACACGCAGAGCCTTTAACTTCATTATATTAGGGAATATTGATAAGCCGCAACAGCTCGACAGGTGCAAGGAACTTTGCCTCAGGGCAATAAAGTTCTTTCCGGGTTGGATGGATTTTGAATACTTCTATGTTATTATTCTCAACAGATTAGGCGAGTATGAGCAGGCGCTCAGGCTTGCAATGCAGTGCGAGCAGAAACTTTCCGGCGAACAGTATGAAGCAAATTCCGAAATAGTATCGGCAAGACCGCACCTGCTTTTCGCTCAGAGTCTTATAGCGGCGCAAGAGCTGCGAGATGTAGAAAGTGTAATTAAATATGCAACATATATCTTAACCGCAGAAAAGACAAACATGGGGGTTCTGGGTCCGTATATAAGCACTTTGAGTAGCAAAGGAGCGACAATTGATGAACTAATCCAAACCCTTGGAAGCATTTATAATCTGGATGACCCCAAGGATTTGCTCACAATCGCAAGAGCGGCAAAAGATTACGGTGCGATAGCGTTTGCACAAAAAATAATAGAGATGGCAGGAGAAAGGATGGGCAGGGCATGAGCAACTTAACCGAATTATTTAGCGAGGCAGTGGCATGGATGGGCGAAGGTAAGCTGGAAAAAGCACTCGGGCGTTTTCTTGAAATGGAAAACAATCCCCAAGTTTCACCGCTTTGCCACTACTTCATAGCGAGGATTTCAAACATTATTGGCGAACCTGAGGAAGCCTATGACCTGTACTATAAAGCTTTTGAAGCGATGCCTGACATTACATCGAAGATATTTTCACCGGATCACCCAAACTTTAATTATGTTTATCCCGGGAAACGCGAAGAGAAAGAAAATAAAGGTTGCACACTTTGCGGAAAAGAGAGTGTTCCCCGCTGGTGTTATTCTATGGTAGATGGTAGCCCTCTCAACGAAAATTTTAATCCTGTGCGTATGTGGCTCTATTGTGAGACGTGCCATCATATGTTTGCAGCAGAATTTCCCGAGAAATTATTTATCCACAATACAGCTCCAAGGGCGACAAATACGCTATTTTTCAGTTACTACTCAAAAGTTCTCGCAGGTATCAGAACTAATGGCTATGCCACCGGCATGACACTTTTTGAAGTCGGGGTAGGGGCGAGTGAATGTTTGCTTGCCGCACGTGAGATAGGCTATGATATTTTCGGCATAGATGTTATTGAGCGACACGTTGAGGAGGCAAAGAGCAAATACGGATTGCCTGCGGAAACTGTTGATTTTATTGAATTTAAGTCGGATAAAAAGTGGGATGTCATAATCATGGGCGATGTGCTGGAGCATGTCAGCGACCCGAAGCTTGCATTGGAAAAAGCGGAAAGTTTGCTTACCGACGATGGTGCGCTATGGATTTCCACACCGTCATTTGAAAGCGCATACTCTCTGGTCGCAGGGCATGATGACGCAATGAGAAAGCAACAGTTTCACCTGAACTATTTCTCACGGGAATCCCTCTACATGATTCTTGAACAAGCCGGGTTGACTCCTGTAGACTACCAAATATCAGCCCACTACAACGGATCAATGGAGGTAGTTGCTATAAAATCATCAAGATTTTAGCTGACAGCCCATAATCTGTTTGCTCGGCAAGAACACCACATCTCGCTATGTTATCTTATAATTTTATCGCTTGGCAAATATCTTAGTAAAATATTGTGTAGGTTTTCCATGTCGATGGGCTTTGATATAAAATCATTGAAGCCGTTTTCGAGGAACATTTCTTTTGCGCCGACTATGGCATTTGCAGTAAGTGCCACAATAGGCAGCGACGAAAACTTTTCATCATCCATATCTCTGATAATTCCGACAGCCTCAACGCCATCCATGCCGGGCATCATCTGATCCATGAATACGAGGTCATAGTCACCTGCAATTACTGCCTCAATAGCCTCTGCGCCACCTGTGAGCAAATCAACTTTCATGCCATAAGGCTCTAAGAAACCCTTTGCAACTAAAAGATTTATCTCGACATCATCAACAATGAGTACATGTGCATCGGGAGCGGTGAACTTGTCTATAAACTTTTTGCATGAAGGCTCATCTAAGGGGCAAACATTCAAAGCGGAGGATGAGTCCAACGCATCAGGATTCTGGATTTTTTGCGGAAGGATGATTGTAAATTCACTGCCATCGCCGTATACGCTTTCTACTGAGATAGTGCCGCCCATTAATCCAAGAAGATTTCGTGTAATGGCAAGTCCCAAACCTGTGCCCTCTATTTCACGGTTGGTCCAGGCATTTAGCTGAGTAAATTCGTCAAATAAAACATCAAATTCTTCGGGTTTGATGCCGACACCCGTGTCTTTTATCTTCATGGTCAGCGTAACAGAATCATCCCGATTTGACTCAGATCTGATTTCTAAAGAGAAATGCCCATTTTTGGTGTATTTCAAAGCGTTTGATAAAACATTCAGTAAAATCTGCCTTACCCTCACCTCGTCGCCTACAAGGGCGTTGGGGACATCATTTTGCATGTATACATAGAATTTGAGGTCGGGATTATCGTTTCTGGCTCTGATAATACTGACAACATCATTGACCACGGAGTGGAACAGATAGCCCCGGTTTGCAATCTCCAGCTTGCCGCTTTCTACCTTGGAAATGTCCAAAATTTCATTAATCAGGGATAGGAGATGATTACCGGATTGTTTTATTGCTTTTGCATGAATTAAGATTTTCTCTGAGGCATCGGTAGCGAGAATAATCTCTGACATACCTAAGATTGCATTCATCGGAGTGCGCATCTCATGACTCATTTTTGATAAAAAATCACTCTTTGCTTTCGATGCATTTTCAGCTTCTGTGCGGGAACTCTCGACCTGCTTGATGTGTGCTGTGAGCGTTGAGACAACCTCTGAAAATGCTTTTGATACCTGAGAAATTTCATCATTGGAATTTACTTCAAGCAATTCAACTTCGAGATTGCCCTGGCTTATTTCCTTTGCAGCATGAGCCAGAGTGGTTAAGCGGGACAGAGATTTATTGACAATCATCACAAGTCCGACAGCAACTAAAATAATAGCCATTACTGTTGGCAGCATTGAGAAAAATATAACAGAAGACATATCTTCAATATCATCCGGGTAAATGAAGCTAACGAAAATCCAATCTAGCTCAGGCTCCCTGCTGATATAGATTATTTTTTCAATGCCCGTAACAGCGCTGCGGATTTCGAACATTGTGTTGAAAGGAATCTCTCCGGAAGGATCGGCAACGCCAAGGTCATAAATATTTCGTCCAACATATGCAGATCTGTTTGAAAAGAAAATAGTGCCATCGGTATCAGCAACTACAATGCCCATACCTGTTGAAAAAAATGGTAAGCGCTCTTTCGCTTCAAGAATATCTTCCATGCTGTCGTCAATCAATTCTGACTCGAGTTCAGGCATTGCTGTAGCGATTTCAAGCATCCACTGAGCATATAACTCAGCAGTCTGGAAAATGCCGATAGCCATGCCTATGTTGGTTCTCAGGCTATCAACAATTATCGCCTCGGTCTGTTTTCTTATCTGAACTGCTCTCACTGCAACAACCATTGAAATGGCGACTACAGCGGCAACAAAGATAATGCTTATGACCTTTGTCTTTATGCTTAAATTATACAATTTTTCTGAAATTATGTTCATAATCAAACTCTCAAACTGCCATTGCATCTATATACCGAAAACAAAGCACCGGATAATTCACGGTGCTTAAATTCTAGTGTTTTTGTTATTGGTTGTCAACGGCATTCAAGGGTTGATTTTTCTCGTTTTTTCTCCCTTTTTTATCACCTTTTTCTTGTTTTTGTTGCTTGGAGTGAGAACGGAAACGGCAATATCCTCTGCGTGGTCGGCACTTCTCTCCAAATCAACAATAATATCCGTGAAAATAACTGCGCAGTGAGGGTCAATGCTTTCTGATTTGATTCTGTTTACGTGGTTTTCGGTAATTTCTTTGCACAGCTTATCTACATCGCTTTCCATGGTTTTAATTTGCTCCAGCGCCGATACGTCTTGGATTTCAAATGCTTCTTGCGACAGTATAGAAAGCTCGATAGTTGCTTTGCTGAGTTTTTTTAAGTCCTCTTTTGCCGATTTCGGCAGTTTCAAATCTTTATCGTGAATAGTTACGGTGTATTCCGTTACATTTTCCGCATGGTCGCCTATTCTTTCGATGTTGTACAAAATGCGAAACATTTTTGCGAGTCGTTTTGCATCGAGCTGTGATAAAAGCATGTTGTTTGTTTTTGATAATCTTGACGATACTCGTCTGGTTATGTAGTTTAGGGTCTTTTTGTCTTTTGCGACTCTCTTTGCACCATCAACATCACCTTTGAAAAATGCGTCAACAGCAGACTCCAGCATTTCGTTGGCAATTTTATGTATGCGGGAAAGTTCAAGATGTGCGTTTGGTATGATAACAGACGGGCTTTGCACTATAGCGGAATCGAGGTAGACGAGCTTTTTCTCATAAGTTGAGTCATCGGTTTCTACGACCTTGATTGGTATTATTTTTTCCATCAATACAGAGACGGGTCTTATAAACGGCAATATGAGGAACATTGTTGCAAAGTTATACAGTGTGTGGAACATAGCGACCTGACGGGCACTTTCCGTCCATGTTGTCTGAAACCAGGTCAAAATTGCCGGGAACAGGACAATTATTGTGCCAAAAACGGAGCTGCCTATTACGTCAAACATTATATGAAACAGCGCCGCACGCTTACTTTCCCGATTTGCAGGTATCGAAGCAATCAGTGTTGTTATGCTTGTGCCGATGTTTGTGCCAAGAACGATAAAGGCAGAAGCCTCAAAGCTGATGGGTACACCCTCCAGGTGCATTGCTACCAGAATAGCTGTTGTTGTGGTTGAACTTTGCACAATAGCGGTAAATGCAAATCCCGCAAGTAAAGCCAAAAACGGGTTTTGGAATGCGGCAAGAATTGCACGGAGCGCAGGTTCGTCTGCAAGCGCTCTGAGCGGACCGCCAAGCACAGAAATGCCGAAAAACAAAGTGCCGAAGCCCAAGACTATGTATCCGATATTCTTAACCTTTTTCTTTTTGAAAAACAGGTGTAAAATGACTCCTATGAAGATAAACAGAGGTGCAAATGTGTCAACTCGAAAGGCAACAAGCTGGGCGCTGAATGTTGTTCCGACATTGGCACCTAATATTATGCTCATAGATTGTACAAGGTTCATCAGTCCGGAGTTTACAAAACTGACAGTCATGATGGTGACCGCCGTTGAGCTGTTTATAGCAATCGTTGCGACAATGCCTACGGCAACCCCGATAAATCTGTTGGAAGTGGCGCGTTGAAGGATAGATTGCATCCGGCTTCCCGCCATAACTTCTATTCCGCTTGACATCATTTTCATGCCAAACAAAAACAGCCCCAAGCCGCCTAAAATCCTAAATACAGTAGCAAAATCCATAGAACATCTCCAAGCCAATCTTTTCAGGTGCCGGTAGCGCACGTTAATGAAACTTCGAGTCACCTCAACCGGAATTTACGTCAAATTTACCCAAACTTTACGCAAGATAGATTATAATCTAATTAACCGCCGTTGACAAACATTTTTTTTTCTGTTAAACTTCTAGTTCCGAAAGCATGAGTCTGTGTAGCAGTTTGTGCGGCAGGCAGAGTTTAATATATTCGGGGGTATAGCTCAGCTGGGAGAGCGGATGGGTCGGTAGACACGCAAAAATATTTCCGCCGCATGACTGGCAGTTAAAAAGTTACTTCCACCGCCTGACTGGCATGCACAACTGAATAAACATACAGCAACATGGGGGTATAGCTCAGCTGGGAGAGCGGACGGGTCGGTTGACACGCAAAAATATTTCCGCCACATGACTGGCAGTTAAAAAAATACTTCCACCGCCTGACTGGCATGCACAACTGAATAAACATACAGCAACATGGGGGTATAGCTCAGCTGGGAGAGCGCTTGAATGGCATTCAAGAGGTCAGCGGTTCGATCCCGCTTATCTCCACCAGAAGGAGTCTACATCTATGGCGTAGGCTCCTTCAAATTTTAGCTACCATGTTGCGAAAAGCAACATGGAGCGTGATATGATGGATACAATAAAAGAGAAGATTGGTGAAACAGGCATGACCGATTATCAGTTCAGGCGTTACGAGGAACTAAAGGACAAATGCACTGCACTGGAACAAGAACTCGAGGTTCTGCGCGGCAGCGGAGCAAGTTCATGTTGCATTGGGATGACCGATTATCAGTACAAGGTAATGATGAAGCTTCTGTACCAATCCATAAAGGCAAAATTTGAAGCAGGAGCCTCACAGGACGAGATACTAAAGAGCATAGAGGACTTTGGTGCGGAGCAGACCTGATGACTAAGACCCCTGATTAATTCTGGAGAACTTAAAATCCTCCGGACGTGCTACCTCCTAAAGAATGAATATACCGTATAAATACTCGCGCAATGCAGTCAGGGGAATATCACAGTTCAACCCCGGACTGCTTCTTTTTTGCCCTCGGTTTATATATCCGTTTTGTGCTTGTACTCATTGGCATCTCCTCATTGTAGTTTCTCTGTTTGGTTTTCTGGCAAAACAAAAACAGGGGCATGCCCACCGTCTGTAAAGCGATGGGCATACCCCTGTCGTTGTGAAAAAGATACATTGAAGCAAAAGCTTAGTGACAGATGTAAAATGGCAAACTGTACAGAAAAAACGTAACCTCAAAGTATATAACTTATCCCCATTTAAGTAGTCAGCCTGAAGACTATATGGCGTAAGCTTGCAAGTGCCAAGGTATTATTCAGCTACATAGAATTTGATAAGACAATCACCGACAAACAAACTCAAACACAGGCTCAATCAAAAAACAGTTCGAACAAAAATATTGACTTCAAGTCAATATATGATATAATTTAAGATATAAAAATGTATTAACAAGGAGCTGATTGCGTATATATTGTGACGATATTTATGTAGTTATGGCTTTAACAATGTAGCGGAATTTCAAATCTATTTTGTCGCTGGGTTAGTTCTTTTTGCCTTCTAGCATGGAAGATAAAAACTGATAAAATGAGAAGATATATTATGAGTAATTACCAACCAACAGTAGAACAGCAAGCCCAATTTATCTGGAAAGAACCCTTGCCCTGCATACTCGACTTTGGACATGAATTACGGCGTATTGGCTTAAATCGCGTTGTTGACATAGGCTGTAGGGTTGGTGGGAATACCATCGCTCTGGCTGAGATAGGGCTCGATGTTACAGCTCTTGATTCGTCCATGCCTCATTTAGATACCGTAGTTGGACGAGCATATGATAAAAGTCTTGATATAAAAACATTTCATCATACATCATACCATCTCCCCTTTAAAGATGAGAGCATTCATTCTTTTGTTACTGCGACAGCAATACATCACTCCCACCCAAATGAATCAAGAGAACTAGTGAGTGAAATATACCGAACATTGATTCCTGGTGGCAGGGTTCTTGTGGCTGTGCTTTCAATCGAAGACTACAGGTTCAAAACCGGTAGCGAAATCGCATATAATACCTTTGCAGACACGGTGGGTCCAGAAATTAAAAACATTCATCAGTTCTTTACTGCTGAGTCGTTGCAATCATTATTTGATTCGTTTGTTCCAGAGTGTATGCCATTTGTTGTGCCGAGTACGTTTGTTTTGGACGCAACGAACAATAAAAAACAAGGAAAGCTTCTTGTGGGACAATTCATGAAGGGCATTGTTCAAGATGTTGCATCTTCGATTCCAATGAAATTGGAGGATAAGCTTAAGAGTGCAAAAAGAAGTGTCGAGCTGGTTGTTTCATACCCAAATCTTGGCAAGAAACAACTTAGTTCTGCTTGCATGGAGTTTCTTAAAGATTTAACACAGGACATGTTAAAAGAAGTACATTGTTTATGTGTAGTTGTTGGAAGCTACCCAATTGATACAGTTACAATATTGGAAGAACTGCAGCGGTTCACGGGTAATAAAAATTTTTCATTGGCCTATTCAGAGCAAAGCAACCAAGCTCAATCTTTAGACATTGCAATTGTTGATGGGGTCACTGTTTATAGTAGTGTGCAGTCTGATTCTATTTTGGATTCTGTGGTATCTGACAGTAATCCGAGATATGTGAACTTTTTCAGGCAACAACTAATGACATGTTGGAAAAAGGCAACTGTTCTCCTTGATAATGGTAAAGAGGTTCAGAGAAATATACTCACCCATCGCCAGGACGATGAAGGAATTACAAAATCCGAATCAAATGTAAAGGTTATTGATTTTAAAGAAAGAAAAAAAGAGCACATTAGGGTTGGTATCACTCAATTAAACTTAACTGGAATCTTAGAGGCTGACGAAACGCAACTCTATAAACCTGATTTGCTGAAGCTTCCAAATACTATTGATCATGTTCTGCTGAAGACTACAAGTCTAAATTTGAATCTCCTCTTATTGCCAGAGCTATCTGGGGATGAGTCGCTTAATACTAAATTACAGAGTGCTGCCAACACACACAATATGGTGATTGTTGGGGGTAGTTATTATGACTGTCGTAGGATAAACTGTTGCCCTGTTGCTATTCCGGGCAGAGAGAAACCTTATATAGTGGAAAAAATTAACCCTTCTCCATTTGAGATTTCACCGAATAAGAATGCTGGAATTGTTAATGGGTCTGAGGTTGCTGTTTTTCAAAATACAGTAGCCGGAAGTTTTGGAGTCTTGATTTGTGCTGACTTTCTTAACGATGCTTTAGTAGAAGAAGTCTGTAATAAGGAAATAGATTTCCTTTGTGTTGTAAGTATGAATAATGATTCTCCTCGCTTTTTTGAGAAGATGAATTTAAAGTGTGAGAACTACCAAAGAGGCATATATATTCTTTACTCTAACTGTTTATTTTCTGTTGAAGGATTTGTTACAGACGGATTGTCAAGTCTCTTTGGCTTTATGGATAAACTGTACCTAAATAAACTAAAACGAGGTGAAGTCAAACATGCATACCAGATTACTTCCTTTGTTGAGGGCAGTGATGAAGGATTTATAGTAGCAGATATTAATATTGATGAAAGACGTCCAGCAATCGGGGGCATTGATAGAAAGCCAAACATATTAAATATCGATAAAGTAGTATTCGAGTAGCTAACCATAGCGGTAATGCGGCATGAAAATTATCAGCTGGTCGCAAAAAGCGGCGGAAAGGGTGAGATTATGAAAGTATTAGGGATTGTTGGTTCTTTACGGAAAGGAGGGAATACTGAGTTTGCAATAAAAACTTCTCTAAAAGCGGTGCATGACATGGAGGTTGAGGTGGAAGTAATCAACTTGTCAGAGCACAGCATTCAACCTTGCAATGGATGCGGGCAATGCAAGTCAGATGTTTGTCGTATTGACGATGACATGAATACACTATTGTCTAAGATAGCTGCGGCAGATGCTCTTATTATTGGTAGTCCCGTGTATTATGGAGGCATTTCTGGTGGGTTAAAGTGCTTCCTTGACCGTTGCCGTCCACTAAAGCAACAGGGAAATCAGTTAAGAGGAAAAATTGGTGGAGCCATTGCTGTTGGCAAAATATGGGGGCACGTTAGCGTTATCGACACAATATTACATTTTTTTGGTGCTCAAGGCATGATTGCTGTGCCGATTAATTCAAACCCAGGCATTGGTGCACAGGTTTTTGCAACTGAGTGTGGAGATGCCGAAAAGGATGCCGATGGGCAAAAGTCTTTACATGAATTAGGGAGACGCATTGTTGAGGTTTTGTCTAAACTTAAGAGGAACTGATGATGAAATCAGTTGTTTATTCTTCAGATCCATGGTTTCCTTCTCAAGAGAGTGTTTTTACGCTGTTCGCTGCAATAACACATGACTGCAATCAACAGTGTTTACATTGTTTTTCGGCAGAAGAAACTCCGCAAATCACTCTTGATGACAAAGAATGGTATGCGCTATTTGACCAACTTGCTGAGCTCGAAAACTCGAGATTGTTTTTTACAGGAGGAGAACCACTAAAGCATCCCTCATTCTTGGATTTTGCATACTATGCATCAAGGAAATCCATACCAATCATTTTAGGAACTAATGCAACTCTTGTTACATCATCGTTTTCCAAAAATATGTCAGATGCTGGTATAAAGGAAGCAAGAGTTTCTTTAGACGGTGCAGGTGCGACCTCGCATGAGTTGTTGAGAGGGATTGGGGCTTTTGATAAGACTCTAAAAGGGATTCGTTTATTGCTTGAGGCTGGCATTGCCGTTAGTATTAGAACAACGGTAAGCACGCTTAATTTTCATGAGTTGGGAGAAATTGGGGGGGTGGTAGCGAGTTTGGGTGTTGTTGATTGGGAAATAAAGCATATCATTCCCTCTGGACGCGCTTTACAGCATCCAGAGCTGCTAACAACTCCCGCAGAGAGAGCTAAATCGTTAGAGGAAATTTTGAATACAGTAACCAGCATACCTCATTTGAAAGTAAAGCTTATGGAAGGAACTGTAAGTAAAGACTCAGTGGTTCCTGAAATAGTTAAAATCGCCTCATGTCCAGCTGGCTTCAGGATGATGGTTGTTCAGCCTGCAGGGAATGTTATTCCTTGTGGATATCTTGCCACACATGTAATTGGAAATATTACGCAAGAACCACTAAAAAAAAGCAGAGAGAAATGGGAAACAGAGCAGAGAACAGATGAACTATTCTTATTACCTGAAGATTGCAAAAAATGTAAGCATGAGTATACATGCAAAGGGGGGTGTCCTGCTTATAACTTTTGCGAAGAGGATGTCTAGATATGTATAAAAATGGTTATAATAATTTCAAGGATTCGATTTCGCCATTCAGAAATCAGGAACCATATCCCTGCGTTATAGATTTTTGTGAAATGCTAACAGAAAAGGGTTTGACTAAAGTTTGTGACCTAGGATGTGGCTCGGGGAGGCATGCAATCCCAATGGCTAAACTTGGTTTTACTGTTGTTGCATTAGACATGTCACAAAAAGCTCTATTATCTGTAGCTGATAGAGCACGTAATGAGGGTTTAAGTATTCAAACACTGCGTTGCGCTTTACCGAATATACCTTTAGCCGATGAGTCATTTGACGCGATAGTTTCGACTAATGTAATTCATCATGCAAAACTTGCGGATATAAAAGAGAGCATATCAGAAATACATAGAATCCTCTCTCCTGGTGGATATGTCTTATTGACAGTTTTCTCAAAAGCTGACTACAGATACAAAACTGGGCAAAAAATAGAAGCCAACACATACTATAACACTATAGGTCCCGAAAAGGATACAGCTCATCATTTTTTTGACTCTGCGTCTCTTGTAGATGTCTTTAGTGAATTTAAACCGATTGTTACCCCGCTGGATATTTCTAGTCTATCTGCACACATAAATTCTGATGGGGAAACACTTGTCGGGACTTTGTTAATGGGGATATTTATGAAAGAGATAGCACGATAACTTTTGTTCCAGCTGCATCGGCACAAAAGGGGTTTATAAGATACGTCATATCATCCAATAATTTACCATATGAGAGAAAATACTCAAAAGAGCGTGTAAATGTGATCCGTAGATCATTCTAATTGTTAAGCACTTTCTCTGTCTGTAGGTTTGCATAAGCAGAGAAAATATAATTAAAAAGAAAATTGATAGGAGACCGCTGTGTGATTGAATATTGCCGCCATGGTGTGTATATAAAAAATGGGTACGAAATTATGCCAGAAAAGGAGTCTCCCATTATATCTGGACGTGTTATATTAAAAGAAGAGGCAGCGCAGAATACCATATCTTACCAAATTATGTCTGCTCATCATCAACATGGTAATAATGACTCACAGGATGATGGTAAACTTTGGAGATTGAAGTTCGATTCCTTGGCCTCCCATGACCTTAACTATGTGGGCATCATTCAAACCATTTGCGCAGCGGATAGGTATTTCGATAAATTTCCCATGCCCTATGTGCTAACAAATTGCCATAATAGCCTGTGTGCGGTGGGTGGCACCAGTAACGCTGATGATCACGCTTTCGGTCTTTCTGCAGCTAAAAAATATGGGGGTACATTTGTGCCGCCTAATATTGCTGTTATTCATCAATATGTACGCGAAGCAATGGCGGTTTGTGGATGTATGATACTGGGCTCTGATAGTCATACCCGTTATGGACCTTTGGGAGTTATGGGATTCGGAGAAGGTGGTGGCGAGCTGGTCAAACAGCTGTTGGGTCATACATATGATATTCCGATGCCTGAAGTGGTAGGCGTGTTGATGACTGGCACACCATGTCCTGGCGTAGGTCCACAGGATGTGGCGTTGACACTTATCGGAGAAGTTTTTGCGAGCGGGGTTGTGAAAAACAAAATATTAGAATTCTTTGGTCCTGGTATAAAAAATTTGACTGTTGAATATCGCATGGGCATTGACGTGATGACCACCGAAACCACGTGCCTTTCCAGCATCTGGGTAACAGATGAGAAGGTAGCCGAGTATTTTTCAATTCATGGAAGACCACGAGACTACTCCTCGCTACAACCTGGCAATTTGGCGTATTATGATGGTCTAATCACAATTGATTTGTCAAAAATTGTTCCAATGATTGCCATGCCTTTTCATCCAAGCCATGTGTATACCATTGAGTTCTTACAAAATAACACAGCCGATATCCTACGTACTATTGAGCAATCAGTAGATACCTCAGCGTCTCCAATACATCTTCTTAATCTATGCCTACCTGAGGGTGGTATGCGCGTTAATCAAGGTATAATTACTGGATGTGCAGGGGGGTTGTACGAACCCATTTGTAGGGTTGCTGAGATACTACAGATGTCAAAAACATCCATCCCATTGTCTATATATCCAGCCAGCCAACCAATCTATCTTTCTCTGATTGAAAACGGAGTAGCAGCAAAACTTATGAAGGCTGGCGTCATCATCAAGAACGCCTTTTGTGGACCTTGCTTTGGTGCAGGTGATGTTCCAGGACATAACTACCTGAGCATACGACATACCACTCGCAATTTCCTTTACAGGGAAGGTGCAAAGCCAAACATGTCACAATCCGCAGCTGTGGCTTTAATGGATGCGCTTTCCATAGCCGCCACATCAGCAAATGGTGGCGTGTTAACCGCAGCAAATCAGTACATTGACAGAAATTCTCATATTCCTACCTACTGTTTCAATGACGTGATTTATAGCAAACAAGTGTATGAAGGTTTTGGTAAAGCCGATTCTGATGTACTTCTTGTATATGGTCCAGGCATCCGCAACTGGCCCTCTTTCCATCCTTTAACAAAGAATGTGTTGTTGTGCGTGGCATCGTTCATCACAGATGAAGTGACCACAACAGACGAGCTTATCCCGTCGGGTGAAACAGCCATCTATCGATCCAATCCTTATGCTTTAGCAGAACATACCCTTTCGCGGAGAGATCCGGCATATGTGATGCGTGCCAAGCAGATTGCAAAATGGGAACAGCAGCGGATGGAGGGTACACCAATCCACAAAATTCCCGAACTTAAAAATGTGTTGAGCAGCTTAGTGAAATATGGTTGTACAATTTCCGAGCAAATTGCTATTGGCAGTGTTGTATATGTTAGAAAACCCGGTGATGGTTCTGCTCGTGAGCAGGCTGCAAGTTGTCAAAAAATGCTGGGAGGTCTGGCTAATATCGCTCAAGAATATGCCACAATGCGTTATCGCTCAAACCTCATCAATTGGGGAATGTTACCGCTCATTCTTCTTGGTGACCCACCGTTTGGGTGCGATGATTTCATTTTTATACCCAATGTCAGCGATGCAATTCACCATAGGATAGAGCAAATTCCTGCGTATGTACTAAGAGAAACTGACTCTACATTTCACCCTGTTTTTTTTGGTATGGAACCATTAACCGCCGAGGAAGCCGAGACCCTATTGGCCGGCTGCTTAATCAACAAATATGGAAAGGAGAATCTTCGTGGAAAACACATCTGATAAATTTGACAATCTGCAAGAAAGTAATTATGACCAATTTATACTGTTAGATGTAGAAGAGCCAAACTTATTCAGAGATCAATTTCAATATGATAAAATCCCAAAGACCGTGTTTAATAGTGGCACAGTCCCAATGAATATGCCTGATAATATCTGGATTACGGACACTACATTCCGAGATGGTCAGCAATCTCGCAAACCCTATACAGTTGAGCAAATAAAGCATATTTATCAATGTTTGCACATTCTGGGTGGCCCCAACGGGCTAATTCGCCAGAGCGAGTTTTTTCTATATTCAAAAAGAGATCGGGATGCAGTATATGAATGCCTGTCATTAGGATATAGTTACCCTGAAGTTACCAGTTGGATTCGCGCCTCAAAAGAGGATTTAGAACTTGTCAAATCCACAGGACTCAAAGAAACTGGCATATTGGTGAGTTGTTCCGATTACCACATCTTCTGGAAGATGAAGATGAGTCGGAAACAAGCAATGGAGCATTACCTTTCTTTAGTACGTGATTGTATTGAAGCTGGCGTGCGACCTCGCTGTCATTTAGAAGATATAACACGAGCGGACTTTTACGGTTTTGTAATTCCGTTCGTGCGTGTATTGATGAAATTATCAGAAGAAACTGGAGTACCTATAAAAATCAGAGCTTGTGACACTATGGGATATGGTGTTACTTATCCGGGAGCAGCCTTGCCGCGTAGTGTACAGGGAACAATGCACAGTTTAACCCACAATGGTAATATTCCTTCCCATAATTTAGAGTGGCACGGTCATAACGATTTTTATCATGCTGTGAGCAACGCTTCGTACGCTTGGCTTTATGGAGCTAGTTCAGTAAACACCTCTTTATTCGGAATTGGAGAGCGAACAGGCAATACGCCACTGGAGGGCATGATATTTGAATATGCACAGCTACGAGGCACTCTTAATGGCATGAACCTCCATGCAATAACGGAGTTGGCTGATTATTTTGAGAAGGAAATCGGCTACGAAATCCCTCCAATGACACCATTTGTCGGGAAAAACTTCAATGTCACTCGCGCGGGCATACATGCAGACGGACTCCTAAAGAACGAAGAAATTTATAATACATTTGATACAGCAAAAATCTTGAACCGACCGTGGCGCGTAATAGTCTCTAACACCTCTGGTCTAGCCGGAATCGCTCATTGGCTCAATACTCATTACGGAAAGTCAGGAGAGTCTGCATATGATAAACACCACCCATCTGTGATAAGGATCAAGGATTGGGTGGATACTCAGTATGAGAACGGGCGCACAACTTCAATTACGGATGAGGAATTGGAGATAGTTTCAGAAATGATATTGGCAGAGTGAAAATGTGAAACAACCTAACATAGGTGTGTATCCACGAATATCAATGCAAGAAAATTCTTAATTATCATGAGAGGAGGTTGTGCAAATGATTAATAAACCCTTGTTAGATATTAATATTGATGATATTCAGTATTTGGTCGACAAAAAAGTTGAGGAAAGCCGAACCCTTGAATATAAGAAAGAACTTGACGGCGGTAAGTACGGTAATTCAGAATTCTTAGCGGATTTTGTTGCGTTTTCTAATTCAAGCGGAGGCGATCTGATAATAGGGATAGAGGAAGGCACTGGAGGTGACAAGGGCAAGCCTATTAAGATAGTTGGTATATCTATTGAGAACGAGGACAAAGATAGACTTTCGCTAAACAACACAATCCGTGATAGGATTTCTCCAAGATTTATGGACTTTCAAGCTCATTACATACAGCTTGAAAATGGATGTTTTGTTGTTGTTATCAGAATCAAGCAAAGTTGGAACAAGCCTCACATGATATGCAATGCCAGCAAGGATTTTTTCGTCAGAAATACATCTGGAAAGCATGCTATGGATATAAGTGAAATAAGAAGCTCTATCCTTGCGACTCGGTCAAGCAAGGAGCAGTTGACAGAGTTTAGAAACGATAGATTATTCAGCTTAATGGGTAATACTATAAATGACGTAGATTTGAAAGAAGCCCCAAGAATAGTTGCCCACGCAATATCGCTTGCATCGTTTAGTGAAATGGCACCCTCAATACCCACTAAAGCTATGGGGGATTATAAAAGTACACTTTATATAAGCCACAGCCATAAATGGTTAAACTTCGATGGAAGATTCGAGTTAATTGATGATGGAGTTGCGTACAGTTATATTCAACTGTTTCGGAAGGGTATGTTTGAATACGCAAGAGCAGTTTATACAGAATGCAAAGAAGATTATGCTCGTAATTCAGTCGTGGCATTTGATCCTTCTGTATTCAAAGAGGTTTTGTATTATATCGAAGATGGTCTCAAATATTTATCGGCTAATGGTGTTGATGCCCCGATAATCCTGTCACTTTCATTGGTTGGGTTTGAGGGCATAAGTTTCTATGCAAAAAACATAACAGTTAGACCGATTGGGCGTACCTTGGATAGGAATTTGCTTATTCTACCTGAGATGCTTTTGACTGATTATAATGCGAATCTTTTAGAGTTGTTGCAAGGCAATCTTGATATTATTTCAAATGCATTTGGATTGGATGATGGATGGCTTAGTGGGCTGTGGAATAATTAATAATATGAGGCAGTTTCTGAGCACTCTAAATATCAATACCGTTGTTGATGAACTACTGCACAATGAATGGAGTACAGATGAAGACTGTTAGGTTAATTAGTGGCTATCACAAAATTATACCCCCATAGCATTTCAATATTGAATATTAGCGACAATACAACAGAAGAAACAAAATATTAGCAACCAAAACGATAAGCATTATAACGCCTTAACAAACACTCAAAACTAACAAAAAACACCTCCAAACCCTTGCAGTTCCGTTTAGAGAGAATGCCAGTCATGCGATGGAAATGGCTACTAACAGAGAAAAACACAGACCATTAACCGTTTAAAGGCAGGAACTATGAAAAGCGCTTGAAATCAGGGCTTTTTTCGCCTTTTCGGGGAGCGTTGCTTACACGCTGGGCAGAGCGCTTGACTGGAAGTCAAGAGGTCAGCGGTTCGATCCCGCTTATCTCCACCACAATGGCTTGAAAGTGCTTAACTTTCAAGCCGTTGTCATGTGTGTGAATATCTCTGTTGGGGTGATGTGTTGTGTGGCATTTTATTGATTCCGCCAAGTGTGCTACTTTCCCAAAAGTGAATACACCGTATAAATACTCGCGCAATGCAGTCAGGGGAATATCACAGTTCAATCCCTGACTGCTTCTTTTTTACCCTCGGTTTCCTCGCAACCTGCACCTCCATGTCAAGCCCAAACTGATGCTCACTGATATTGAAGTCAATCTCTATTTTGTAATCAGCGGAAACTTTTACAGTATTAATCAGTTGTGCAATAATCATCTTCTTTACATCGATGGGGCTTTCATTATACATGTCTGCCCAAGTCACCACATCGTTGTACTGGCGCCTGACCTTAGTCATGGTATCCCTACTGTTGTCAAGTTCCTTTTCCAGTGCTTCAATTGCGGATTTATTTTGTGCGATGGACTGTTCGACCTCGTCGTGTTTCTTGTTGAGCATATCAGGCTTAAGAGAACTTGTGCCATCAATCACTTTAATCAGCTCATCCTCAAGTTTGGAAAGTATTTCCAAGTCCCTGCTTAGAGCTGTTTTGGCTTGGTCGAGATTATGTTTAATCCCTGCGATGCGCTCGTCAAATTCCCCTTTGATTATTTTGTCGCCCGGTTGCTCTTTAATACGTGAAAAAATAGAAAGCACTACCTTCTCCACGGCATCATCGAGTATGTGCGTGGTGTAGCCGGTCTGCCCAATGCACTGTTCAGGATGGCGTGATTTATTGTAACATACATAGCGGGTTTTCGGAACAGTGTTGACAGCACCATCTTGTCGGACATACCTCTTTCCGTTAGTAGTGACGGTCAAGCGAGAGTTGCAGTGACCGCAGAACGCACTGCCCGAAAGCAATGTGTTTCCCTTAGTATTTAATGGGATGCGCCTTTGCTCATAATGTGCAGAGCGCTCTTTCATAATCTCTTGCGCCCTCTCAAACATTTCAGGCGAAACAATCTGCAACTCAGGGATAATATCGGACTTTATGGCACCGGCCGAAAGAATGCCCATGTAGGTCGGGCGCTTGAGCATATGCTGAACTGTTGTGTTTGTGAACCGGCTCCCACTTCTGTTGACAACACCATGACCGGCAAGATATGTGCAAATACGCTGACTTCCATAGCCATGATTGACATAGAGGTCAAAAATTGTTTTGACGGTCGCCGACTCGTTTATGCAAACAGCAAGGTCACCGATAGGATGCCCTTTTTTACTGGTCCGGCCGTTGTACTGAAGCTCGTAGCCGAACGGAACCGTGCCACCACGGAAGTGACCGTCCTGAACCATCTGCGCCTGTGCGGTTTTCACACGGGCCGATGTCTTTTCGCTCTCGCCCTGCGCCTGCCAGAAACGGATGTAGTTGAGCAACTTGTCAACGTGCTGCTCAATTTTCTGCTGCCCTTCCTGCGTACTCCAAACCTCGATGCTATTGTTGATGAACCACTGGACAATGAATGGGGTTTCGTCCTCTTTCCTGCCAAGCCTGTCAAACATATAGACGAGCAGAACATCGAACTCTTTGTTTGTAGCCGCATTGCGGATGTCGATGATAGCATCACGGTCATTAGCAGAAACCTTATAACCTGAAACGCCTTTCTCAGAGCGGGAATCGACAATCTCCCAGCCCATGC
>Ga0209755_10000937_pt1 | contig 49313 bp, 49 predicted proteins | sample TergutCo191P1_FD_187301 | JGI IMG/M metagenome (GOLD analysis project Ga0209755, IMG submission 187301) | Cornitermes sp. P1 segment gut microbial communities from Petit-Saut dam, French Guiana - Co191P1 (SPAdes) (version 2) | ecosystem: Host-associated > Arthropoda: Insects > Digestive system...
GACCTACCAACAATAGTAGTACCCCACCTACCATCCGCAACCTTCACAGTTGACGGTGCGTCCAGAACCCATTACGGAGGCTCTCAATCCGTAAACATCACTCCTGGTCAAAATGTTAACGGTGTTCAAGTTATTGCTGGTAGACTATATGTACCTCTACGCTCTATCGTAGAAGTTGGTCTTGGTGGTGAAGTTAGCTGGATTCCAGGTCCAGCAGGTGGTTCTGAAGGCTCTGCTGTAACTGGAACTCTAAATGGCAGAACTGCTATCTTCCCTGTTGGAAGCCTTACTTTCTATGACTATCTAGGCCGCACTATCCCTGCTCCTTACGGCATGGCTGCATTTATCGGTAACGGTACTGTAGGTCAAGCTGGCAGAACTTATGTGCCTCTTAGAAGTATTGCTCTTGCATTTGGTCTTGAGCTAGATGGTATGGGTGCTGGCGGCACTGCTGCAGTGCTTAACTAACAACTAAGCTATACTGATACATCAAAAAGACCCCCGAAGGGGGTCTTTTTGCTTTGTCTTATTTTTGGCTAGGTGTGAGTTTGCAGGCAGCTCTCCAAGAAGATGCGCAGGCTCCAAAAAGCACTTTGATAAACTCAGATTCTTCTTCGGAACAGTCCCAGTAGACCGCCCAGGCGGGCTTTGCAAATGAGCGCGCCTTACTCGTTTTGGGGTTTTAGGGGGAACCTCTACTTGCCAATCTTATTTCGAGCTCAAGGTAATTTTGGTTATTTTGGACAGTGTAAGGCGGCAGAAGCACTGGCGCATCCCAACCAGCCGCCCTTAGTATTTTAAAAATGAAAGCGTTTTGAAATGAAAAATAAACTGGACCACCCCCTCACTTTTTCGGATTATAAGTGAGGGGTTTTTCTTGCCTCAAATGGCATAAACAAGTTTTGTCATACAGTTATTAACAAATACTGGGACGGGTGGGATGTTGCCTGAAAACCTGATAAGCCAACAACCTGCCGCCACCCCAGTCATATCAAAACATCAGGCACATAAACTGCTGCATTGTACGCCACGACTGCAGAGCTCATTCCAAGGATTGCGCCTATAATCTTTGAATACAATTGGAATGAGTCAGGGCGCGAGCGTCCCTTCACCGTCTGCTAATGAGTGGGATGGTCGGGTAAATAAAAGTGTGAGTGGTGATAATGATACTCCCCTAAGAGAACTAGGGCTAAGGTGTGCGGAGACGCGAAGATGGGAAGCATCGTGCGGGTTGGGATAGGCCTGTGGGAGCTTTCGTGTGTGGTTAGTGGCTACAGTTTGATGTTTGTTTCTTTAGGGTTTATGCCTGCTTAGGCACTATAGAAATGCTCTTCAAAATGTGATTATTATTGGTTATCAGTTCGCCCTAGCAGGTAGTCAGTAGTCGTGCTGAGAATGTCGGCAATTTTTATGGTTATTTGGTGGTTTGGCTCACGTTTTCCATACTCGTAATGTTGGTATGACGTTTCTTGTATGCCAAGACGCTCCGCCATGACTTTTTGTGTAATGCCGTTTTGCTTGCGTAGCTCTCTTAATCTCTCAGGAAAATTAGCCAAAGTGCACACCTCCAAAAAAATATCTAAAAAAGTATTGACACTATCAAAATGATAGTGTTGCGATTTGCTAGTCCTAGTATACCACATCTTGGACGAAAATGCAACACAAGGTTTTACAAAATAGATAGAGAGGAAGCGAAAAACCATGGCAACAACACGAAAGAGAAACAACACCTACCAAATCAGAGTAAGCCTAGGCTACGACGCTTTGGGCAAGCAAATTATCAAAACTACCACATGGAGACCCCCTGCTGAAATGGGCGAAAGACAAGCCAAGAAAGAAGCTGAGCGTCAGGCCGCTTTATTTGAGCAAATGTGTAAAAATGGAACTGCCGTAACAGAGAATGTGCGTTTTCGTGAGTATGCTCAGTTATGGATGCAAAACAATGGTGAAAACATGGCTCCTGGCACATATAGCCGTTATACGGCACTTCTTGGTAGGATTAATTTGAAGCTTGGCAATGTGAAAGTTAATGATTTAAGGGCTTATCATTTGCAAGAACTTTATATATGGCTTGCAAAGCCTGGTGAGAATAAAAAGACTGGTAAGGTGTTGTCTAATAAGACGATTTTGCATCATCATAGGTTAATCAGCACAATCTTAGGAGAAGCGCATAAGCAAGGGTATGCTCTTAAAAATGTATCAAGCTTAGCAACACCGCCTAAGCCTAAGCAAAGAGAATCTACATATCTGGATGAAGGGGATGTTGCGAAACTTTGTCGTTTTCTGGCAGATGCTCCTATAAAATGGCGGACTGCGCTGTTGCTTTTGCTGTATACAGGGTTAAGGCGTGGGGAGCTTGCGGGGCTTGAGTGGGGGGATATTGATTTTGATGCCCAGTCAATTACTGTGCGTCGTACTATTCAGTACCTAAGCGGGGCTTTGTATGAATATACAGACGAATCAGGAGTTCGTCATAAGGGGCAGCTTATCGAAAAAGCTCCTAAAACTAAGAGTAGTCAGAGGATTATTATAGTGTGCGAAAACACTACGGCTCTCTTGCGGGAGTATAAAGAGTGGTGGATTGAGGAATACGGCTGCACCCCAAACTCTGCCATCAACAAACTCTTCATGGAGTACAAAGGCAAAACAATTAACCCAGATAGTTTAACAGCCTTTGCACGTCGTTTTGCTAAGGACAATGGCTTGCCGCATTTCACGCCCCACACTTTAAGGCATACCAACATTTCTCTAATGATAGCCGCTGGAGTAGACCTAAAGACTGTAGCTACTCGTGCAGGTCATGCTTCTATAACTACTACTGTGAATATTTATACTCATCAGATTCAGTCGCAAAATGCTAGGGCGGCGCAGAAGATTGGGAGTGTGTTGAGTTTTATGCAGAGGTCTGAACTTGCGGACTCGTCGGGTGTTGTTGATTGATTAGACTTCAAGAGCTTGGCGGAAAATTTGTCTTCAAATTTTCCGCCACCCGCTCTTTTATTTTTTGCCGAGTTGTGCGAGGAGTTCTTGGATTAGAGAGTCTTTATCCGCAAGTAGAGAGTCTTTACTTGCAATCTCAGCATCCTTACTAGCAACCACTCCCTGCCAGTGTTCGTCTCTTTGCCTTGCACCTCTCCTCTGCGCATTCCCCAAAGCCTGCGCCTCATCATGCCTAGTCTTAGCTCTTAACCATTCCAAGCTCCTAAATTCCTCTGTGGCGGTAATGCCGTGGTATGCTCCTATTGCTTCACTCATAACAGCACCTCCATTATTTAGCAATTCTTCTAATTCTTCTTCGGTTTCGGCATTAAATAATGCTAACCATAAATCCTTTTCGTTGTCAGGGTCAATCTCTGTCGCATCTGCCATTTTTGTAAGCTCAAAAAAGTGCAGGGCGCATTTGTCTGTCAGTCGTGTGTGTCGCCTAACTTCTAGCACTTGAAATTCAGAATGCACTTCTTTACAGTCATCAAACAAAGTAAAGTCTATTATGCTGATGATGATTGTTTTTGGCAGCGACGAATAGTCATTGCCAGCAGGGAGTGAGGACGAATATATCCTTGCAAAGTGAAACAAAGCACGCTCAGGATAATTGCCTTCATCCTCAACTTGAATTTCTAAATTAACCTTACTTCCATCCACTGTCATATTTATGTCCAATCGGCAAAACTTTTTACCGATTTCTTCAGGTGGCATTTCAGTATTTGTAATTCTAAAGTTTTTTATGCTCTCAAGGGGGATACCAAGCAGTATTGCAACTAAACGCTCTAGTAGATGAGGATATTTTACAAACAACATCTTAAATAAAACATCACTCTTAAAAGTATATTCAAGCTTCGTGCCTTTGGATTTTTGTTTGGTAGATTTTCTCTCAGGTTTTTTTGACGGCATTTTTATATCATCCCCTCTTGATAATATTATAAACGATTGAGAGAGAATTTTCAAGTATAAATTTTTTGGGTTAAGGATTACCAATATTTTGGGCTTTGTGCTGTCAAAAAGAATAATGATGGACAAAAAAGGACAAAAAAAGGACAAGCCTTATATAGCCACGCCTGTCAAATGAAATGCTGATATGTTGGATGTTGATTGGAATGTTGAGAGTGTGTCAAGTTTCTCTAAATGCCGTAATGCTTGGCAAAAGTCAGCCAATAAAGGACAAGAAAAGGACAAGTCATCATCTGCAATCCCTATAAACGCCAATATGGCGCGCTTCTTGGAGGGGTTTACCTAATCTATGAGATTAAAGAGAAGAATTGCGACCCTGTTAGCATTTATCATGGCTTTCAGTTCTGTCGCTGCCTTCGGTGTTTCTGCTGATAGCTTTGCGCCTGCTGGCGTTGGGATTGTGCCGATGGCTGCGGGTGATGGTGGTATATTCCCGACTGCTGCAGTCGCTGCCGATGGGACAGCCGGTATTAATCAGATAGTGTTGGTTGCGGCTTCTCCAGCGACCACCACAGTCCCTTCCGCGACTGGTGTTTTCGGGACGTTGGGGGCATTTTGGGCGTGGTTCAACGCTATTCCCGTGTATATTGAAGGCGGGAGATTCCATTTATACGAAATCATCACGTCCGGTACGGCTGGGGCTCGTCAGGTGCTTTTGCCTGCTGGTGGTACCGATGCTGCGCGTACAGAAATGGTAAACTTAATAAATGACACCGTTACCTCAAGATTCGGAAGTCTGCCTGCTTACGACATCTTGGGCGCGGTTCCGACCACCATTGAGGAACTTGAAATCGCCTACGTGGGTGGACCTGGTACTGACAGGAACTGGGCTGTGTGGATTGACGCTCAAATTGAAGCGGCAACAAACACCTTTATCACTACCGGTGCTGTTACAACTTACAACTGGATGTTACCTAATGCGGCTCAAATCCGCGGTCAATTAGATAATGAGGTAACTGGAATGGTGGTGTGGGACCCTGCGGCTGCCAGCGGTGCTGGTGACTGGGTTGCGGCTACCGCGCCGACATACCCTATAACTGGTATGGAAACCATTATTCACGCCCTTCTTGAGGCGCATGTGACCAACCAAACGGCTACAACAACTACAAACACAGCACCTCCTATTGCGGGGATAACTACTGAAATTATCGAGGCGTTTCCTGGTGCTAATGGTGGAATATTCGTTCCTGTTGTTGACGCCTTGGTTTGGAATAGACCTATAAATGTGGGTCAAGTAGCTGGAATTAACATTGCTCAACCATTGGTAAGTACGGACCGTTGGTATAACCTTGTGGACCGTCACTCTCTTGCTACTATGGGTGGTGTACCTGGACGTGCGCAAGGTGCCCCAGCGAACAGACCGATTATTCAAGCTCCAGAACTGAGAATTGAAGCTGGTCAAGTTTCTCCAAACATGTCCTTTACGCTTGATTTGTCTGGATGGAGCGGAAACGGCAACTCCAATCCGTGGAGAGCTGCTTTCAACGGGTTTGGTTTAACGCCTGTTAACATTGTTCCTAATGCTACTTCGTTTTTCACTGTGGCTAATGTTGATTTGCTTCCAGAGCCCCAGTTTGCTGGCTGGACGCAAATTAACCAAGACGTCTGGGCATACTCTGGTATGCGTGGTGGAGTGATTGGCGGTAGAAACACTTTACATGAAGTGCCTTTCCAGATAAGTTTCGCTGGAGAGCGCGCGACCATTACTGTACCTAACAACCCAGCGTTTACTCAAAACGCTATCTTGAGACTTCCAATTATTGTTGGTAACGGCACTGCTGGTAGCGGTGAAGCTAACCAACGCACTGTTCCTACCCTTACTTTGAATGGTATTGGTTTGACCGACCACGAGCTGCCTTTTGCTCACTTTGGTGCTGGTATCACCACTAACATTGGACATGTAAGAACTGGACGCAACTTTGTTAATATGGATGACCTAAATCTTGTAGAACCAGTTCTTAATTCTTTAAGAAACAATGGTCACCTTCGTTTAACCCTTCCATGGGGATATAGATGGGACCCATTGCAAGTTATCACTGCTTCTATTGGGGCTGAAAATCAACCAATTCAGGTGTTTATCCCATCCCATGACCCTGCTGGAATTCAGCGTGATGGTAATCAGGCGCAGAGCATGCTGGTAATCCAGTTTGGTAACATCGTGCAACCGCATCCTGGCAACATCCAACCTCGTACCCTGTCTATCCATAACTTGAGAATTGTTCCGCCAACAGGCATGACGCTTCCTCAATTTGGAGATGTTAACGTTACGATTGCTGGAGGAGCCGTTACTGCTGTAAATACCCATGCAACGTTGTGGCCAACATCTGGCACTTTCCTTGCAAACCTAACAAATCTATATGCACCTACTGTGAATGCTTTGCCAATTGGGGACATTCCAACGTCGCAAACAATGCTTTTCACAGGTGCCACTCCTTCTAGCCTGCATGTAGCTACTTTTTCTGACCACTCTGTTGTGTTTGACACATTAGATGGCGTACCTGGAAACGTGACCACTATCGCTGCTGGTTGGTTGGGTGCTAATGCTCGCACAACTGGTCGTGCTGGTTCTGTGGGCGGTGCTGGTGCTATGACTGCTTTTGGTAATGCTGTTGGAGCGCAACATGGTAACACGGCTACTGTAGAGCTTCGCGAAGTTGTGCCTATCTCTGGTTGGTTTGAGCACGACATCACTTTCTCTATTGTTGATGCTGCTGGCGAAATCATCCCATATGTGGCTGTTGAGCGTGTGCACTTCCAAACCACATCTGCTGAATCTGGAATGCCTTGGGGTCGTTTAGGAGAAGCACAAGGTTGGGGGCAACGCGTAACTGGAACTGGTGCGGCTCAAACGAACATTCAATTTGGTGTTTCTGGTACTTTTGCTAACAGATTGTCTGAAGCACACAACTGGACGCCATGGCATGCTACAACTGCTGGTGTTGGATACAACGCAGGACCAATGAACAGCCCCAACTATCCACTTGTTGGAACTGTTTCTGGCGTTACCTTCCTTGATGCCCAGCGTGTTGCTGTTAATGGTATCCACTTGAGTGAAGAAGCTATGAGAAGAGGCGACACTCGCATCCTTTACGCTTCTTTCGTAATCACTGCTGATGTTAACTGGTCTGGTGATGTTTATCTTGCTGTTGAAGGACCTGCTCTTGTAGCTGGCGGCGTTGTTGGTAACATCAGCAACCCACAAGTTCACATTGCCACCGTTCGTCCAAGCCTTATTGTTGACACACAAAACACAACTGTTCAAATTGGTTTCCAAGAGCTTGATGTTGCTGACATTACTATTACAGAGTATGCTGTTGGTGACTTTAGAACCAACACCACTCTAAATGTAAGCTTGGGTGAGTATGGTGTAGGTAATGTTGCTCACAACATGAACAACATGTTGTTTGTACCAATTCCTGCTGGTCGTATTACACAGCATATCACCATAGGTGGTTCTAATGTGCCACAGCAACGTGTAATTGCTCACTTACAGCCATTCACTATGGCTCAAGCAACTTTACCAATTGCTATCCAACGTAACACCCTTGGTGATGTGCCATCTTACATCCACCTAAGTGGCTTGCAAGTTCGTACTTCTCGTAACGTTCCTTATGGTTCTTATGAGCTTGTGCTGCGCGGCTCTACCGTTCTTAACAACGAGAGGTTTATGAACATCAATCAAGTTGGTGCTACAACTACTTGGCAGACTGTTTGGGTTAACCAGCTTACTGGTGTTGTGTCTCTCACAGTTCAGACTGGTGCCGACTGGTTCGTGTCGCAACGCCAAATCACCACTGGTGCTGTAACAACTATGCCTAACCAAGTTGGTTACAGAAGATACTCATTCGGTCCTTTGATGTATATGAATTATGTAAACGTTGAAACCCCTGGTGGCTACGGTGCTGGTTCTGGTCCCATTGATGGTGGTGCTGATGATGTTGCTGTAGACCTACCAACAATAGTAGTACCCCACCTACCATCCGCAACCTTCACAGTTGACGGTGCGTCCAGAACCCATTACGGAGGCTCTCAATCCGTAAACATCACTCCTGGTCAAAATGTTAACGGTGTTCAAGTTATTGCTGGTAGACTATATGTACCTCTACGCTCTATCGTAGAAGTTGGTCTTGGTGGTGAAGTTAGCTGGATTCCAGGTCCAGCAGGTGGTTCTGAAGGCTCTGCTGTAACTGGAACTCTAAATGGCAGAACTGCTATCTTCCCTGTTGGAAGCCTTACTTTCTATGACTATCTAGGCCGCACTATCCCTGCTCCTTACGGCATGGCTGCATTTATCGGTAACGGTACTGTAGGTCAAGCTGGCAGAACTTATGTGCCTCTTAGAAGTATTGCTCTTGCCTTTGGTCTTGAGCTAGATGGTATGGGTGCTGGCGGTACTGCTGCAGTGCTTAACTAACAACTAAGCTATACTGATACATCAAAAAGACCCCCGAAGGGGGTCTTTTTGATGTATTCTAAACTATCTACAGTCTGTCCAGTTGCAGCTGCGAGCCTCACAGCACCCTGAGCCTTAACCAGTATCGCAGACAGGAGCAATTAAATATTTCTGCCAAAACAAAAGCAACCCCCACACCAGTGGGAGCAGCTGTAATTGCGCTAAATTTAAAGCGGGATAAGCTTTGAAGCTACGTGAGACTTTATTGCAGCGTCTCCTGCTATCACATATCTGCCGTTTGAGTAGACTATGCCGCTTTTGGTCATGCAATAGCCCATGACGGAGGTTTGGAGCACAGTTTCTTCGCCTGTGGGGGCTCTCATCACAAGCTCCCAGCTTTTGGGGATGATGCCTGGGTTTTTGTCCCCTGCGGTGGCGTTTTTCTTTAGGGTTTTTTCGGCTTCTAGGAGGTTGCCGTCCACAAAAATTTGCTGAGGGGACTTCCCGCTGCCCTTTGCAGGGTTGGCACCTGATGTGTTGAGGGTTTCGCCTGTATAGCGGCGGGTCACAAAATCCAGCCAGCCGCCAAATGCGCGCGCCACCTTGCCTGGTGCTTTGGCAATATCCCTAGCGGACATCTTGCCCTTGCCCATCTTATACGGACGGCGGATAAAATACAAATTGCCGTCACTATCCTCAAAAGGGCTTACAAAGTCGAATCTGTCGTCAGCCAGCACCTCGTCAAGCTCCCCTGTCTTTATGTTAAGCCGATAGACGCTTCGCGGTCCAAGCCCTGCAAAACGCCCGTCACTGGAATATGCAATGCCCGCACTGTCGTAATACAGCACGTCCTCATCACGCTTGGACCAGCTGGGGTTTGTGTCCACACAATCCCCTTCTGTCAGGGACTGCAAATGGGGCACGTCCACTTTCAAAAAGGCAATGTGACGCTCAATATAGCTATCCGAGTAAGACACAGCAATATTTCCGTTATGATTAAGTGAAAGCTCAAAAAAGCTGTTTTTAAGTTCAACTAAAATTGGGGTCTCAGGCTGGGATTCGTCAAGGGGCTTAAAATAAATCCCACCGCCTGAGTCAAAATTTAGACAAAACGCCAGCCGCCCGTCCGCCGCCGACAGCCCGGTTATAGGCAGCTTAACATCCAAAACCGCATCACTAGGCATAAAAGCCCCTGTAAACATAGCCCCTGTGCCGCTTTGCTTCCACTCTTTTCTCTGCCTAATCTCCCGCTCTCTTTCCCGATATTTGTCGGCTGTAACACAGCTTAAAACTTTAACTTCGCCTAAAGTATCTAAAACCCCAATCCGCCCTTCACTTAAAAAAGCCGCCTGCATCATAATCGCCACATCTCCAATCCAAAAAATATCCTTCTGACAATTATAACATATTCAACATTTTTTTACAACTTAAAATATCCAACCAACTCCTGCAACATTTGGGCTAACATATTAAGCTCCTCACTTGCGGCGGCGGTTTCTTCTGACATGGCGGAGTTTTGCTGCACAACGCGGTTAATTTGGGCAATGCCATCGCTAATGCTTGCAATCGCCTCAGTCTGCTCCTGACTTGCGGCGGCAATTTTTTCAATCACATCCAAAACCTGCGTAGCACTAGCCACAATCGCATCAAGGGACTTAGCAGTTTCATTTGCAATTGACGAGCCTGTGTCAACACGGTTTATCGAGTCCTGGATTAGGGCTGTGGTTTCGGTTGCGGCGGTCTGGCTGCGGGAAGCTAAGGTGCGCACCTCGTCAGCCACCACCGCAAAGCCCTTGCCATGCTCCCCAGCCCGCGCGGCTTCCACCGAGGCATTAAGTGCCAAAAGGTTAGTTTGAAATGCAATATTTTGAATCGTTTCCACAATCTTACTTATGCTGTTAGACGATTCTTTGATTTGCTCCATAGCGTGCACCATCTGCTCCATTGCTCCATTGCCTGCCTGTGCGTTTTTGGTGGACTGACCAGACAGCTGGTTTGCGGTGCGCGCATTTTGGGCGTTTTCGCTAGCCTGCTGGCTTATGGTATCAATTGTGACATTTAGCTTCTCAATGCTCCCCGCTTGCTCCTGCGTGCCGTTTGCAAGCTCAATTGCCGAGCTTGAAATATTGCTTGCTCCTACAACAACCTGCTCGGAAGCAGATGCAAGCTTTGATATTGCACTGTGAAAGCTCTCAGCAATATTGTTTATGCTATTTTTGATTGATACAAAATCCCCTGCATATTCGCGGGTTATTCTTGTAGTTAAAACTCCAGCAGAAAGGCTCGCCAAGGCCTCATTAACCTCATCCACATAGCTTTTAATGACTAAAACAGCACCTTGCAAGGTATCGCCAATAATCTTGTAAGCGGCAGCGGCAGACTTTGTGTCCTCGTCATGGGGCTCAGGCACAAAGTCAAATTTTAATATGCCGCGGCTCAAGGTGTCTTTTAGTTTTGCAGCTATGTCCTTGGCTTCATAGTCTTGGTAAGCATTGATTTTTTCGCCTTTGGCTAGGATTTGGGTCATGTCAAAGTTTACAAGCATTGCGGCAAAAATTCCGTTTTGGGCATTTTTGACTGGTGCCATTATGTATTCTTCGGTCAGTTCCCCTACGGGGGATGGGATTGTCAGTTGAAATTGAGCGTTGTCGCCTGTTTTTATTACCTGCACAGCGGTTTTATCCACAAATGCGGTTTCGTCAGAAGGAGCAGTATCATAAGCATTTTTGCCAACCTCAAAACCTTGGGCGAGACCATGTTTATTGATATAACCAAAATTGCCTTGCCTGTTATAAGCCACGACAACCGCAGGTATATCATCTATATACCCAAAAATTGTGTCAATTATTTGATTGATTCCATTAATTGCATCTTTGCCGCTACCTGGCACCTTGTCGGTGCTGCCGCGAGCATACCAATCACTGCCACCAATCTCTTTGACAAGGCGGCCAATCTCCGACACAACCATATTCATCTCGTCATCCCTGCTGGATAAAGCTGTTTCAAGCTCGTAAATTCTATCTCTCAACTTCCTGCTCATGTCAAATCCTCCTTAAAAACGCGTACAAATTTTTAGACACAAAAAGGGCAGAGATAAGTCCCCACCCTAATATTTACAATTGCAATTATTTTTTAGCTCAACAAAGACAGCGCAAAGAAAGCTGTCTGTCTGTCTGTCTGTCTGTCTGTCTGTCTGGAAAATTATAGCATAAATCGACATCTTTGTCAACCCCATTGTCAAAATTTTTCCAACAAAATTTATTATAACACATACAAAGCCCGATTGCAACATTTTTTTTGGCAAATAAAGAATTTGTTTACAACATTTGGAATATTATTTCAAATTATAAGAAATTGGGTATTGACTTTACAGAAATTGTGATGTATAATATTAGAGATTGCAATATCTAAAGCACGGAGGGAGGGGAAAAATTTGTCAGAAATCAGAATTAAGGACAACGAAAGTTTGGACTCTGCTCTTCGTCGCTTCAAAAGAGCCACACAAAAAGCAGGGATTTTAGGCGAGGTCCGCAAAAGGGAGCAATACGACAAGCCCAGCATCAAAAAGAAGAAAAAGCGCGAGGCGGCTCGCAAAAGAAAGTTCTAACATACTTAAAAAAACAACCCTTCACATTAGTTGTGAGGGGTTTTTAATTTATAATCATACTCGCGGGGGCTTTGGCGGGTGGTATTGGTAGTAATTGGTTTTGGTGTTGCCGTTAAAGAGCTTGCGGCGGGCGTGGGCTTTGTGCCCAAAGTCTCTTTCAAAGTTTTCGTCGCTGGTTATGACATATGTGCCCCAAGTGGGATTTGTGTGCATAAGGCGTTTTAGTTGTTTGTAGAGTTTTGGTAGGTTTTTTTGCTCACCTATGCGCTGCCCGTAGGGCGGGTTGGTTATTATTATGCCATAGTCGGCTTTTGGCAGGGTAATGTCTTTAATGTCTGCTACTGAAAAGTTGATTATGTCAGAAACGCCTGCTTTTTGGGCGTTTTCTTTGGCTTGGGCTATGAGCTTGGGGTCAATGTCTGAGGCGAAGATGGTTGGAGTGCCCCGGGGACAGTCCCCAAAACCATGGGACAGTCCCCTGGCTGTGTCCCAAGCTGACTTGTCCGCACACTCCCAGTTTTCGGACACAAAGCTGCGGTTTAGCCCTGCAGGGATGCCTTTGGCGATTAAGGCAGCTTCTATGGCAATTGTGCCGCTGCCGCACATAGGGTCTAAAAAGGCGCGGTCTTTGCGCCAAAATGACAAATCAATCATGGCGGCAGCTAGGGTCTCGCGGATGGGGGCTTTGCTTGTGACAGGGCGATAGCCCCGTTTGTGCAGCCCAGCCCCTGTGGTGTCAATTGTAAGTGTTGCCTTGTCTTTCAATAGTGCCACCTGAATTTTATAAACAGCACCAGTTTTTGGAAACCAATCAAGTTTATATTTAGTCTTTAGCCGCTCCACCACAGCCTTTTCCACAATCCGCTGGCAATCAGGCACAGAAAACAGCGCAGACTTTATAGACTTCCCATCCACGCTAAAATTGCCGTCTTCAGAAATTATATCCTCCCAAGGCAAAGCTTTGGTCTGCTCAAAAAGCTCCTCAAATGTAAGAGCTTCAAACTCTCCCATAACCAAAAGCACACGGTCAGACGCCCTAAGATGTACATTTGCCCGCGCCATCTCCAAAAAGCCGCCGCAAAAGTCCACCCTGCCGTCCCCGCCGCCTGTCACCGTCATGCCAAGCCTGGTCAGCTCCCTCTTGACCACAGCCTCAAGCCCAAATGTAGCCGTTGCAATAAAATTAATATGCGTCACCTCTGTTATCTGCCCTTACAACTAAAATAATATAAACATCATCATGCTTTTCATACTGAATCCGCACACCGCCTACACGTAAACGATAACGATTTGAAAATCCCTCCATTTTGACAATATCCCCTGCATAGGGCAATTTGTAAATTGCGTTAGTTAGGCGCATTTGCTCTTTAGCTGTTCGGCTTTTAATGAACTTGAGAGCTTGCTTCTTGAATTTAATCTCGTAAATCTTCATAAGTCAACCCCAGCTCCTTTAGCGCATCGTCAAATGATATAACTTCCGTACATTCGTCAAGGTCAGCAAGCCGCGCCATTTCGTAGTCAAACTCGTCAAGGGGCGTGGGCTCGGTATTAATAAAGCGCACATAGGAATATACAAGGTTCACCTGCTCAGGGGTAAAATCCTTCATAATGTCATTTACTTCGGCCAACATCTCGGACATTCGAACACCTCATTTCAAATATATGGTTATTAATACGCATCATCTCTGTTATCTGCCCTAATCACCAAAATAACAAGCACGTCATCATGCTTTTCATACTGAATCCGCACATCCCCAACCCGCAGGCGATAGAGATTCCGCTTCCCTTGCAATTTAACGATATGGTCAGCATAAGGCAATTTCTTGATTGCAGAAATCAGTCGCTCCTGCTCCTTCTTCGTGCGGCTCTCAATAAACTTCTCTGCTTGCTTTTTGATTATGGTTTTATAAGTCTTCAATATTAAACCCCAACCTTTCTGCAAGCTCCTCTAATGTTACAGTTTCCGTGCAAGTATCAAGGTCAGCTTCCCTTGCCATCTGATAATCAAAATCATCCAGCGGCAAAGGCTGGCTACGCACAAAACGCAAATAACAAACCGCATTAAACAGCTGCTCCTGCGAAAAATCTTCCAAAATTTCCCTTGCTTCAGCCAACATCTCAGACATATAAACACCTCATTTCCAATATAGCTAAATTCATTATAACCAAACCAAGCCAAAAATGCAATACAAAAATCAATATTCCCTGACCATTTGTCTGGGGTATTTTTTAATGTCCCACTGGATTGCAAAATTAACTTATTATGAAGTTGGTTGCATTGATTTTGATGGTGCTGATGACCATTTCACTTGCAGCTTGTGGAGGACACAACCTAAACGGAACATGGGAGAACGGACGTCACGGTCGTCATCTCCGAACCTATGAATTTTCGGGACGAAACTTCATTTTGCGTGAATACACAAACTGCGCTCGCTTTGATATTGCACGGGGGTGGACTGCAGTGCCACGCGAGATAAGCGGCACTTTTTCCATTTCAGGTGATGAAATTGAGCTTGTTTTTGCTGATGGAAGCATCCAAGTTAGGAGTTTTTCCCGAACCGATAACACCATAAGTATCGACAATGAGCGGTTCACTCGGACGCGTCAATAAGCATCAAAAAAGTGGTCTGTATCCCAGATGCGTTTAAGTTTAGATTGTGGTTTTGGAGTGATAAAAGATGAAAATAGGTGAGAGGTAAAGGAAGGCCGAGGGCGTCCGTCCCTACGTGGTCACCGTGGTCGTAGGGCGCGACGCCCTCAGCGCGCTTTCTTGTTCACAGAATGAAACAGCCTGCGCAGGCTATTCTACGCAGGCTGTTTTTTATTGCTTTTATTTTCCATGGAAAGCATCGATGTAGATTTGTTTTAGTTCGGAGATTAGTGGGTAGCGCGGGTTGGAGCCTGTGCATTGGTCGTCGAAGGCGTCCTCTGCGATTTGGTCTAGGTAGCCCATAAACTCCTTTTCTTTGATGCCGTGGCCTTTGATGGTTGGGTTAATTTCAAGTGTGGTTTTTAGCTCGGCCATGGCTTTGATTAGTTTGTTGATTTTGTCTTCCTTGGTTTTGCCGCCAAGTCCTAGGGCGTCAGCTATTTGGGCGTAGCGGTCGCTCGCATGTGGGTGGGTGTATTGGGAGAACGCGCCCATTTTGGTTGGGGTGTCAGCTGCGTTAAAGCGCACTACATGTGGCAGGATGATAGCGTTACAGATGCCGTGGGGAAGCCCAGTGGCAGCACCTAGCTTGTGGGACAGGGAGTGGCAGATGCCTAGGAAAGCGTTTGCGAAAGCCATGCCTGCTATACAAGATGCGTTTGCCATGCCATCGCGGGCTTCTGGGTCTGCGGCACCATTTTGATATGCGCGGCCTAGGTACTTGAATGTGAGCTTAATCGCTTCTATTGCCAAGCCGTCTGTATAAGGCGTTGCAAGCATGGAAACATAGGCTTCTACAGCGTGGCTTAGCACGTCAAAGCCTGATGCAGCAGTTAGGCCTTTTGGCATGTGCATCATCAAATTAGCATCAACAATCGCCATATGCGGCATTAGCTCATAGTCAGCAATTGGGTATTTCTTATCGGTTTTTTCGTCAGTTATAACGGCAAATGGAGTCACCTCCGAGCCTGTGCCTGCCGTGGTTGGGATGGCTATGAAATAAGCCTTCTCGCCCATTTTCGGGAAGGTGTATACACGCTTTCTAATGTCCATAAAGCGCAGTGCCATGTCCTCAAAGCAAGTGTCAGGATGCTCGTACAAAAGCCACATGATTTTAGCCGCGTCCATTGGAGAGCCGCCACCAAAGGCGATAATGCAATCAGGCTTAAATGCTTCCATTTGCGCAGCTCCAGCCTTGGCAGATGCCAGGGTCGGGTCAGGCTCGACATCACTAAACACGCTAAACTGTATGCCCTTCTCATTAAGCAGGTCCGTAACAGGCTTTAACATGCCATGAGACGCCAAAAACTTGTCAGTCACGATAAACACGCGCTTTTTGTGCAGATGGGTGCGCAGCTCGTCAAGTGCCACGGCAAGCGAGCCCATTTTGTAATAAACCTTCTCAGGCGTTCTAAACCACAGCATATTCTCCCTCCGTATCGCCACTGTTTTTACATTAAGTAAATGTTTTGGACCTACATTTTCAGAAACCGAGTTGCCGCCCCATGTGCCGCAGCCAAGGGTCATGGACGGTGGCAGGGCGAAGTTGTATAAATCACCTATCGCACCATGAGATGTAGGGGTGTTTACCAATATACGGCAAGTTTTCATGCGGTTTTCAAACTTGGTAAGCTTTTCTTTCTGTGCATGGTAATCAATGTAAATTGCTGATGTGTGACCCAAGCCCCCGTTATCAACAAGCTCTGCTGCCATGTCAATAGCCTTATCAAAGCCGTTTGCACGGTACATTGCAAGCACAGGAGAGAGCTTTTCATAGGCAAAGGCATCAGAGCGGTCAACATCGCCTTTGACCTGTGCTAAGAGCACCTTAGCAGACTTAGGTACCTCAAAGCCCGCCATTTCGGCAATCTTCCAAGCAGGTTGTCCAACAATAGCCGCATTCAAAAAGCCGTTAACCATAATAGTGCCGCGCAACTTGTCCATCTCGTCCTTAGAGCAGATATGCGCCCCGCGGTCGGTAAACTCTTGCAAAATAGCGTCATAAATGCTGTCAACCACAACAAGACTCTGCTCAGACGAGCACACAACGCCGTTATCAAAAGTCTTAGATAAAAGAATTGAGCTAACAGTCATCTTAACATCAGCAGAATCGTCAATAATTACAGGAGTGTTTCCTGCACCCACGCCAATGGCAGGCTTTCCGCTGGAATAAGCTGCCTTAACCATGCCAGGCCCACCAGTTGCAAGTGTAAAGTCACACTCAGTCATAGCATCTTGAGTGGCCTCTTTAGAGGGCTCAGTCACCCAAGAGATAATCCCTTTAGGGGCACCCGCCTCCTCGGCGGCTTTAAGCATAATCCGTGCCGTCTCTGCCACGCAATTTTTCCCCTTTGGATGGGGGCACAAAATAATGCCGTTACGGGTCTTTAATGCAAGCAAAATCTTAAACATTACGGTAGATGTAGGATTGGTGATAGGAATCAAAGCCGCAATAACGCCCAAGGGTTCTGCAATCTTGCGAATCCCCGCAGCCACATCCTCCTCAATAAGCCCGCAGGTCTTCATGTCCTTATACTTATTATAAGTATACTCTGCGGCATAATGGTTTTTAATAACCTTATCCTCCACAATGCCAAGCCCGCTCTCCTCATTTGCCATCTTGGCAAGAGGAATCCGCGCGTCCGCCGCGGCAAGAGCCGCCGCCTTAAAAATCTTGTCCACCTGCTCCTGAGTGTACCCGCGATAAATGTCCGCCGCAGCCTTAACAGGTGCCAACAAGTCCTTAAAATTCTCCATAGGTGCCAACCTCCTATATAATTAATTTTGGAAATACATTGTTAATTTATATCATTATACCACACCCCGCACACACATGGAAGCAAAGTTTAATGTTTAACAAAGTTTAACAATCTCAACGCAAAACAAAAAGACCCCAAGCGGGTCTGTATAAATTCAAACAAAAAATTGCGACAGCCTAGACTGCAGCAGTAAAAGTGCTTGAGCTTCGTATTGCTCTTGTGTTAAATGGATGTAATGCCCCTCATTTTTGCGTTTATTCAAATGTTCGGATGCGGATTTTCCCTCAAAAACTGCTATATCACAATCCAAAGTCATTGTCAAAGAATTTTTTAAGCTTGATTTGCAGATGACAAGAACCCACACCTACAGGTGTGGGTTTATTTGAAGCTTGATTATGCTTCTACAACTTTTTTAACAACTAGCAGCTTTTGTCCTGCCACAATCTCTGCATCCGGCTCTAGCTCATTTATGGCGGCAAGCTCGTCAAGGTCGGCGTTATAGCGTTTTGCCACCGACCATAAGCTATCCCCTGCTGAGGCTGCTAATATTACCATAGACGGCAAGGCGTCAAGGTGGTCGGGATTTAGAGGGGATGCCTCAATATCCTTGATAAAGTGCATTGTATGGTGTTGTTTGATTTGGGTGTCAAAGTTTAGGCTAAAGCGCAGCTCCACCTCGCTTGAGCCTAGCATATTAAAGTTTATATTGTCTATACTATGGCGAATGTCTGCCTGCATGCCGGCCTTTGCCCCTTTGGTTTCAATCGTTTGTCTAAAGGGCAGGTGGGCGCGGTAGCTGTGCAGGGGCTGGTTGTCGTCTATTGCAATGTAGAGGATGTCGGCTTCTACAAGCCCTTCCACTACCACTTTGTCCTCAATGACCTTTTGCTCCTCAATAAGCACGTTGCCGTGGACATTAAGCACCTGCAAAATATCAGGCGCACCCACCATATTCACAGCTTCTTTCATGTTAAACTGGTTTTTGTTGCGGCATATAAGTTTGAAATATTCAGCACTTTGGGTCTCGATTTCAAGGTTTTGGGCAGCGCAGTAAGCATCCTCTAAAACATGGAGTTCTTGATTTTGAGAAAGACTTATTGCAGCTGCAATTGACGCCTCAATTGCTAGGATGCGGTTTGCGCCCTCAGCATCCGGAGTGACGTCCACAATGCGGTTTGCAATGGACAGGGACACATCAGCGAATGCTCCTTCGTGGGCGTGGGGAACCTCCAGCGAGCCTGAAAAAGGCAGTTCAAATTCCTCAAACTCAATCACACTTTCTTCCACATTTGCACGATAAAGAGGTGAAATGTGCAAAATGCCTGATACATCCACGCGCCCTTGATGCAGCGTGATGTCCCTTGCAGACACCATCATCCCCACCTGCAAAAGCTCACTAACCGGGGGCTTTGTGGGAGGCAGGACAATCTCGTCCCGCACAATAAACTGCTCATGATGCAGCCCAAGGGCATTGTGCATTGACAGGGTTGCAAACTTTTGCTGGCTGCTGGGCAAGCCCTCAATCGCGCTTATGGCGTCAATTGTGCGGTTTTCCCAAACAGTGGCTTGCACATCCACCACAACCCTATAATTAAGCTTGCGGTCATTAACAATATTATGCTCCACATTAGCCAAAGTAGCGTCAAGATTTACCATCATTCCAGGCAGCGCGCCATCCATATTCAAAAAATCATCCACAGGCACTAGGGCTGAAATGGAGTGAACCAAGGTTTCCCCGCCGTGGGCAAGATACAAAACATCCACACTAAGCCGCCCCGAATACCCAATGCGAGAAGCATTAGCCTGTGCCTTGTGCACGTGCAAGTCCGCCCGCAAGTGAATAACAGACGCAATATCAGGCTTAATGTCAGGAACAATAATGTCCCCCTCAAGTAAAAGCTGGCTGCGAGCCGTGCCCGCATGACCGCTCAATATAATATTCTCCCTCACAAACTCCATAAAAACCCTCCTAAGCTATATTTGTCCCAAATACATTGTACGTTGTTTAAGTATATAAGCTTGTAAGGGTTTTTAGAACAGTTAGAAGTTAGAAGTTAGAAAGAGTGCTGTCACCCCGGGCTTGACCCGGGGTCCCATCAAGTTCGCCGAATGACTTTGGAGTGAAAGTAGGCTTATAGAGGTTGCCCTAATACTGACTTCACATCAACTCCCAAAACCATCCGTGCCATCCTATCAAACTTCTCCTGCTTAGCACTAACATAAAACTCATGCCGCACACCACCTGAATCCTACAAGAAAATTATGTAAAAGTAAAAAGTTAAAAAATTCCCAAAAAAGTTAAAAAATTTCCAAAAAAATATTGACATTTCAAAATATTTGCGATACAATATTGTTAATTGGCAAAATAATAACAATATATGGTATAAATACATAAATATAAAGGGGGGGGTGATTCCGTTGGATAGATATTGACTTTTGCAACAAAATGTGTGTACTTAAACGGCTGCCTAACGGCTGCCAGACCATGATGAACTTGTGAATACGCAAGAAGAATTTTTTAAGGAGGTAGAAAAAATAAAAAGGCTAAAATTAGAATTATCGCGGTTATAATGACAATGGTGATGTTATTTTCTGCAACTTTAACCATTAGCGGCGCGACATCTTCTGTCCATGATGAAGATTTCGCAGCTTTCCATAACGCACTTGTTGAGGAGTTTGGCGCAGAATTCGCTTCAAATTATCATCAAGCCATGCAATCCGTACATAAATTATACGAAATCTTCCCGAGAAATCGTGTGGGTGATGTTATGTACCCTGAGTATTTTGGCGGGATGTACGTGAATGACTACGGCAGATTGAATGTCTTAATTGTTGAAGCAGTTATGATGCCCTTTTCTGCTGATGGCTTATTCTCATCCCTTTCCGCCGACACCAACATTCGACAAGTTCAGTTTTCTTTGAATGAGCTTTGGGCTACTCAGAATTTCCTAAATGTGATAATTCCAGCAAAGCGGGATATAGTGCCTGCCGCGACCAATGCACATGCTTGGTATATTTGTGTCATCAACAATTACGTGGGGATTAAGTTGTTGAGCTATAGCCCTTATGAAATCAACCTTTTTAGAGAAGAAGTATTTAATTCGCCTGTTTTAGTCTTTTCAGGATTTGTGGATGCTGGCGAACAACCTAGCCATCCAATAGAGACTATCCAGTATTCATTTGAGGAATATGTATCCTCTCAGTTTATTCACATACTAAGACTTAGACCAGGTGACCCAATCGAAATAACGCGGGACAATCGTCTGATAGATACAGGTTCGATTGGATTCTATGCAACACGAGGTTCAGCACGCGGATTTGTTACTGCTGCCCATCTTGGTGGCGTGGGTGGTGCGCTTCAAGTTGGTGATGTAGTGCTATGGCATGGAGTCGCAATTGGTACAGTTGAAGTTGTACAATTGCAACATGTAGATGCAGCTTTTATAAGGCTAGGGGTCGACGACCCATCTCGATTCCAGCTTGAGTTTCAAAACTATTCGCGCCACGGTAATCGAGTATCAACCATCCCGTTCGATATGCCTTTAGTTGGGGCTGTCGTTAATTTGCAGGCACGTCACAATAATAGCTGGGGACGCGTTACTATTGCAAGTTTTACTGGTGGGAATATCACGAATGGCTTGCTTGCAGACTATGCAACTCAACAGGGAGATAGCGGAGGGCTTGTATATTTTCAAGATATGTGGCCGTCAAACTCTTTAGTGGTTGGTATACACATAGGTCGTGACAGACCAGGTGGCTACGCATTGATTTCCCGTGCTACATCTATCAATGGGCGTTTAGCGACGACTTTGAGGCGATAGGAGGGAGTCATGAGAAAAAGTGAGCCTAGAATTTTTACGACCCTGTTGATTTTTATGGCTTTCATTTCGACTGGATGTCAACTATCTAATGAAGAGCTAGACAGGGAGCTAGGTGAGATTACAGAAACCTTGTTAATGAATCCTGAGCTTGAAGGTATTTCGATAAACATTGTTGAATTATCAAGACAAGGTGAAGATGTCCTGATAGTTTATGAAGTCATTAACAGCACAATGCACAATGTGGGTCATTATAGGCCTACCTATCTTCGTTTTGAGTATTTTGACGGAGAAGTTTGGAGGGTACTTCGTCAACAGTCCCCTTTTATAGTTACTAGCAACCTACCTGTCACGTCATCATTTTGGACTTCTGAGCGAACCATTTATTGGGACTTCCCATTTTTGTCGGGTGGACTGTATAGAATTAGAGAAACCTTTGCAATTTTGGACTTAGAAATAGTATTTGACGAACTTATTTTTCATGATGTAGTTGCGGAATTCTATTGGCCATAGCCATAAAATGGCTTTATTCGGCACTTTTCAGCTTGCATTAATTAACCCTATCGTTTGTTGGATAGGGTTAATTTTTGGCATATGTTAAAGTTAAATTACCACTGAAGAACCGATTTCACGTCAATTCCCAAAACCATCTTAGCCATCCTGTCAAACTTCTCCTGTCTGGCACTCACGTAGAATTTATGCCCTGCCACGGTCGTAGGGACGGACGACAAGTGAGCGCGAGCGCGAACAGGCCGTCCTTGCTCTATGCCTAATTCCCGTGCCAATTCCTTTGCAAGATAAACAGCAGGGTCAACCAACTGCACCCCCTCAGGCAACGCTCGCCCAATCGACCCCGCCAAAAGCGGATAATGAGTACATCCCAGCAAAAGGGTGTCGATTCCCGTGTCGCGAAAAGGCTCCATATAAATTCTTGAAGCTTCGTCACTAACAGCATTATCCACCCATCCCTCCTCTACGATATATGCAAATAAAGGACAAGTCACAGCCGTCACGCTCGCCTTGGGGCGCGCCTGCAAAATGGCACTTTCAAAGCCTTTTGCCCTAACAGAGCCCTCAGTGGCAATTATGCCAATACGGTTATTTTTTGTAACTTCCAAAACCCCCCGCACCCCAGGCTCAACCATGCCCATAACAGGCATGCCAAGAGGCACAAAGCCCTTAACCGTATCAAAAATACTAGAACTTATAGTCCCGCAAGCCACGACCAAAGCTCCAATATCCTTGCCAAGCAAAAAATCAATAATCCCGCGGGCAATACCCGTTAAATCCTCAGGGGTCCGCTCCCCATAGGGCACGCGCAAACAGTCCCCATAATATACAATGGGACGCTCGGGCAGTACCGCCATAATCTCACGAGCCACCGTAAGCCCCCCAACCCCTGAATCAAAAATGCCTATTGGTTTTATCACTTTTAACTCCCCTTTATTACCAGCCACTAGATTCAAAAATTACCTCATTGTTTTGCACACTTACAAAAAATACTGCTGTAAAGTCCAGATAGGGATAGGAATTGGTGGTTGTTTCCACCCGCACCCAATCATCTGAAGTGACCAAGCCGCCCTTGATTGAGAGTACATAAAGTGTCGCTTCCCTATCTTCAAAATAGCCAAGCAGCAAATCAACCACAGCACTATCCAAATTGCCGTCAACCACAACCCCGCTATCTAAAACTAAAAGATTTTGCCACAGAGCTTGAACTGATAAATCATACACAACGCCTGTCAAATAAGGCAAAAACCGCGGCGGGTGACGCGGGGCATCCTCATCAAACTCATACACCTCGCCGCGCCTAATGGTGACATAGCCGCGCCCATAGGCGTAAACAACAAAGTGTCCATCATCACAATAATATGTGCCAGTCCAAATTCCGATTCCAGAGTAAACATATTCCTCATCTGCGCGGATATAAGTCCTAAGCATGGCACTGCCCGCGTCAGGCAGGCGTATGGTAACAGAAGGGGCGCGCCCGCTAATATCATGAAGGGTAAACATATGCGCAGACCCAGTAAATCCCATCCAATCCCCAAAAATGCTGTAACCAAAGGTTTCGGGAATGACTTCGCGGGTGAAAATTTGAGGATATGCACCAACCAAAAAATACACAAGAGCCTGAGTTACGCCCTCATCAAACTGCGGCTCTGGCGGCGGGGTGTGCGGCGGGGTCACAAGGGGTGAGGGCGTCCACCCGGCAGGGGTTGGGTTAATGATTAAGGGCGTACCTTCCTGCACAGGCGGCGGATGATAAGCACTCCCGACGCAGGCGGTTAAGAGTAATAATGTGAATAGTGTAATTGCTTTTCTCATCATTATGAATCTTTAGCCTCCTCTATGTTCCCGGGGACAGTCCCCAAACCCATGGGACAGTCCCCTGTTCCCTCCCACGGCTTGAAGTTGTGGAAGTCGATAAAGTCAGCGGGGTCAATTATTTTGAAAACAGGGGATACATCGCAGATTGTGGGGATAGGGGACTGTCCCATGCACTTGGGGACTGTCCCCGGGAGCCTCGGAAGCTTGGTAGCATACTCCCCATAACTACTCCACACATAATGATTGATGTCATCACATATGCCTGCTTTTATCGGGTTTTGATGTATATATCGCAATACCGTCAAAAACTGCTCTGATGTATTAATAGCTACACTTTTGAACCTTCCCCAAAATAATGGTCCTTTTTTGTTATACTTTCGATTGTACCAATGCACATATTTTGCACCGACCCGCTTAAAAACCGCGCCCCATTCGCAATCATAAGCTCTTACTAATAAATGCAAGTGATTGTCCATTAAGCAATAGGCGTATATCTTAAAATTGTGATGCTCTTTGCAGTCGTTTATGACGAACAGGAATTTTCTGAAGTCTTCGCTGTCTCGAAAGATTGTTTTGTTGTCTATTCCTCTTGTCATTATGTGGTATATTCCTGTTTCGCTTTGTTGCCTGGGTTTTCTTGGCATTTGTCTACCTCCCCCGGGGACAGTCCCTAAGTGCATGGGACAGTCCCCTATTGCATTGCCAGCTCGATTAGTTTATCTACGAGTTCGGGTGTTTTTATGCCCTGCTTTTCCCACAGCATTGGGTACATTGAGATGTGGGTGAATCCTGGCATGGTGTTTATTTCGTTAAAGAGCACCTCACCCTCGGGGGTCAGGAAAAAGTCTACACGGGCAAGCCCTTTGCAGCCCAGGGCGGTGTAGATTTTTAGGGATATTTCTTGTACTTGTTTGATAACGCTGTCTGGCAGGTCGGCGGAGACTATGGTTTTTGAGCCTGCGCACTCGTATTTTGCGTCATAGCAGTAAAATTCCCGCTCGTGGACGATTTCGCCCACGCCTGATGCTATGGGGTTGTCGTTGCCAAGGACCGCACACTCAAGCTCCCGCCCTAGGGCGCGTTTTTCCACCAGAATTTTAGTGTCGTGCTTGGCGGCTTCGTTTAGGGCAATTATAAGCTCTTTTTTATTTTTTGCCATGGAGATGCCCACGCTTGAGCCCGTGTTTGCGGGCTTGACAAAGCAGGGATAGCCCAGCTTATAACGGACGGCTTTGGCAATATCGTCTATATTCTCATCCAAATCTTTTTGGCTTATGACCTTATATTCAGTACGTTTTATGCCCATATTCACAGCAACCATATTGGTAAATGCCTTATCCATGCAAAGGGCACTTGCCAGCACCCCAGAGCCCACATAAGGGATGCCCGCTAACTCAAAAAGCCCCTGAATCGTCCCGTCCTCACCATTTTTGCCGTGGAGCACAGGAAAAATTACATCCACAGGCATAAGCTTGAATTTGTCGCCCACAAGGCGCATGATGCCCCGCTGCCCGGCATCTGGGCTAAGGATTGCGGGGGTCGCAAATTTCTCCCATGAGAGGCTTCGGATATTGTCCTTTGGACCATCATAAAGGTACCATTTACCCTCTTTTGTGATATATATGGGCAGAACAAAATATTTATCCTCGTCCATGGCAAGCATAATGGTGCTTGCTGACATTTTGGACACCTCATGCTCACTATTTTGCCCGCCAAATAAAACTGCTACAACTTTTTTATCCATGTTAAATCCCCTTGTATGCACATTATAATCATATTATGTCAATTGTTAATCTTTGGAAAGTAGATTACTTATTATTTCAAGCTCTCCATCTGTAAGTCTTCGATATTCACCTTCTGCAAGGCTTTCGTCAAGCACAAGCCCTGCAAACTCTGTACGTTTTAGAGATAATACCCTAATATCAAGTGCCGCAAACATCCTCTTTACCTGGTGGAACTTACCCTCGCGAATTGTCACCTGTGCGTTAAGACCCTCGTCATCCAATGCCACAAGCCCTGCGGGCATGGTAGTGAACTCCCTCTCGTCATCCTGAATTTTTATTCCTGCCTCAAATGCGGCAATTTCAGCCTGCCCTATAGGCTTATCAACTATAGCACGATAAACCTTAGCTACTTTCTTTTTAGGCGACAGTGCCCTGTGGGCAAAACCGCCGTCATTGGACAGGACCAAAAGCCCTGTGGTATCCTTGTCCAGCCTGCCCACGGGAAACACATCCGCATATTGGTACCGCTCTGAAAGTAAGTCCACCACAGTCTCATGCTCCTCGTCAAAAGTAGCACAAATAACCCCCGCAGGCTTGTTCATCATTAAATAACTATATTTTTCATATTCAATAACATGCTCACCAACACAAACAACATTAACCAAAGGCTCAACATGGGTCTCAGGACGCCTGCAAACCACCCCATCCACCGTAACAAGCCCCTTTTTGCAAAGCCCCTTAACCTCTTTCCTGCTCCCAAAGCCATAATTTGACACAAGCTTGTCCAAACGCATAATGCACACTCCTAAAATGCAAATTCTAATTGCTCCATATCTAATTGCTGCTCCGATGCTACATTAATCGGAGCATAATTTGTAAGTAAAACCTCAGTCATAGGATTTCGGTTTGCCTCGCTTGCCCCTACAAAGTAAAAATGCTCTCTGTAAATTCTGTTGCAATCATTCCAAATAGTGTTCAAATAGGGATTTGAGCGATGAATGTTCCCGCCCCAGCTTGACACCATAAAATTTGCCCTACTTGAAATAAGCCTCGCATGGAGTTTTAATTCCTGTTCTTCGTCCCAGCTATTGTAATAGTCCACATGTCGCCCAATATATGGCGGGTCGCAGTAGATGAAAGAATTTGGACCAACTAAAGCAATTGTCTCTTCAAAAGACTGGCACAAAAACGTCCAATTGTTGTTTTTAAGTTTATGCTCAAAATGCTTCACTTGGTTTACAATTTTGGTAATATATGCTTTGGCAAATCTGTTAGGCTTGTGTCCGAAGGGCACATTGTAGCCCTTATTTTTGTTAAAGCGCATCATGCCATTAAAGCATGAACGATTCAAAAATAGAAAATCAAGTGGGTCATGAGCTTCATTGAATCTTTCGCGTACAAGATAATAATGCTCATCCCCTTTCAGCGAAAGCAAAGAGCCTTGCTCGCCAAGATAGTCCCTAACCAAACCAGAAGTTATAGTTTCAGATTTTAACTGATTGTAAAAATTAATTATATGAGGATTGGTGTCAGCAAAAATAGCATTAGTGCCAGCTACATTAAGCCCCACCACTCCAGAACCCATAAAGGGCTCAATCCATATAGTGTCATCATCAATCAAAATGTTTGCCTTTATCAAGGGAACAAGCTTGGTTTTGATGCCCTGTATTTTGAAAGGAGGAATATATATTTTGCCCATAAAGCACACCTCGTCATCTATTTTTTAGTTCCTGCGACAGGTCGCGGTAAGATATGTATTCATCAAAAGATGTCATTGGTTTACGTATGCCGTCTTTTGTTTCGATATGAATCTTGCCGTAGTTAATCCAATAATCATCAAATATCCCCTCGCCAGCCTTGGCAAAAGTGCCGTTGCCGTTCAAAATGTCATCAATTCTCTTTATACTCCCAATATTTGCCGTGTTTCCGCTGCCTCTCTTGTCACTTGCAATCTGCCATTTCTCGGCAACAAAGAAATTCAAATTGCTTATCATAGATGGAATTTCATTTAACTCCTTAATCGAATATTTGCGCGTTTCAAATTCGGCAGTAAGCACAGCTCGCAAATATATAACCCCAAGGCAAAAATGACCACTATACGTATTATAAGGGTATTGTATATTCTTAGCATGGTTGCGGTTTGTAAAATATCCGCCATGAGAACCTAGGGTAAAACCGTTGCAAAACTTGGGGCGTTTTTCGTTTACATATGTGGTTTTCAAATCAAGAGCAAACTTTATTTCGTTATTTTTGTTATTTACAAAAGTTAAATCAGGATACCAGTTTTGATGCGTTGCCAATTCAATTGTATAGTCGGCTTGTTTTGCAAATTCCAAAAAATGCGGAAAAAGGTTTAGCTCTAGGATTTTTGAAATAACTTTTGTGTCAGACGATATGGTATAGATATTTTCAAACATATCTATAAAGCCTTTTACAGTCCATTGCCCATCAACACAAACAAGACCTTCAAGGGTTTTGGCAAAGCATGTTAAAGCAGTTTTGAATTTTGTTTTCTCGTTAGCATACTTTTTTGAAAGCTTCATAAACGCCACCCTTTCTATCGCACCTTTACATAATAACACTTGGCGAGCAAAAAGTCAAACCTACAATTGATTTTATTTGGAAAAGCTGTTATACTAATAACAATATGAAAATTAGGAGTGTTTATACTATGGAGAATTATAAACTTGTGGAGAGTGTGGATTTGGGGCACATTGGGGCTGTTGGGCGGTTGTATAGCCATGCGTCTGGGGCACGGGTGATGCACCTTGAAAGTAAGGATACCAATAAAGTTTTTTCGGTGGCGTTTGCCACACCGCCTGAGGATGATTCAGGGATTGCCCATATTATGGAGCATGTGGTTTTGGGCGGCAGCCGGAAATATCCGCTTAAAGACCCTTTTATGCAGCTTGCTAACGGGTCTTTATACACATTTTTGAATGCGTATACCTATCCTGATAAGACTGTTTATCCTGTGGCGTCCACCAATGATGCGGATTTTTTGAATTTGGTTGATGTTTATTGTGACGCGGTGTTTTTTCCGCTTATTTATGAGCGCAAACACGGGCTTTTGCAAGAGGGATGGCATTATCAGCTTGCAAGTGCTGATGACGAGCTAAAACTTAATGGCGTTGTGTATAATGAGATGAAAGGAGCATTTTCTGACCCTTACCGCACTTTGTATAGCGTGAGTGATAGGGCTTTGCATCCTGATTCCATATATCGGTTTGAGGCAGGCGGCGACCCTGCGGCTATTCCCATGATTGACAATGAATATTTCATAAATTTTCATAAGAATTATTATTGCCCTGAAAACGCGCTGATTTATTTTTATGGGGACATGGATATTGAGCTTTGTTTGAAAAGACTGCATGAAGAATATTTGTCCAAATTTGAGCGGCGGGGCGTTGACGTTGCCATTTTGCCCCAGCCTCCTTTGAGCGAGCCTGCTTTTGCAAATGGTGAGTATTCTGTTTCCGAGGAAGAAGATTTGGGTGAGAACTATATGTCAGCAGCGTATCTTTTGCCTGAGGATATACCTGCACTGGATGTTTCTGCCATGAAGGTGCTCAATTATATTTTGATGGGCACCCCTGCCTCCCCCTTGTACAAGGCTTTGGTTGAGGCGGAGGTGGGCGAGGACGTGGCAGGGAGCTTTTCGGCGGACGCGCTGCACTCTAGCTGGGGCATTACCATGTGCAACGGCAGGCTTAGCACCCATGAGCTTAAAGAATTTTGCGAGGGCACCCTTGAAAGGATTGTTAATGAGGGCTTAAGTGCTGATTTTGTCAATGCTTGCCTAAACTTTTTGGAGTTTCAGGCTAAGGAGGAGGATTATGGCTCAAGCACTCCAAAAGGGCTGGTTTACAACCTTCGCGCCCTTGCGGGATGGCTTTATGGCAAATCTCCTTGGGAGCCTTTGAGCGGTATTTTGCACCTTACGCAAATTCGCAAAAATTGCGAGGCGGGCGGCTATTTTGAAGGGCTTATTCAGAAATATGTTTTGGATAATAAGCATTGCGCATATGTAGTTATTGATGCGGTTTTGGGGCTTGACGAGAAGGTGGAGGCTGGTGAGCGCGAGAAACTTGCAGGTATTAAGGCAAACATGACCGATGCCGAGATTGACGCCATTATAGGGACCTGCAGGGAGCTCAAGGAATTTCAGGAGACTCCCGACACCCCTGAGCAGCTTGCCCTCATCCCGCGGCTTAGGGTGAGCGACATCAAAAAGGAAATTGAGCGCGTGCCCCTTGAGCCCAAGGATGTGCAGGGTGCCAGGATTCTCCATGCAGCCTTGGAAACCAATGACATTATCTATAGCACCATGATTTTTGGTATGGATGCTGTAAATAAGGAGCAGCTGCCCTTAACTAGCATTTTGCAATATATGCTGTCTAAGGTGGCTACGAAAAATTATGACCTAGCAGCCCTTACCCAAGAGATTAAGGGCAATTTGGGCGGGCTTGGCTTTTCTAGTGATGTGATTACCAAAATGGACGGCAGCTTTGAGCCTGTGGCTTTGGTGTCCACCAAATTTTTAAGCAAAAACACAGACAAGATGTTTGCAATTGTAAAAGAAATTACTCAGGCCACGCTGTTTAATGACAAAAGCCAAATGAAAAGCTATTTGCTTGAGATGAAGGCGAGTATGGATGATAAGTTTTTGACAGGGGGCTCGGCGGTGGCACTTTCCCGCACATTTACGTATTTTTCACCTGCGGCAGCGTATCAGGACGCCACAGGTGGGCTTGGGTTTTACGCTTTTCTAAAGGAGTTGTGTGAGAATTTTGACAGCCGTTTTGACGGGCTTTCCAAGGATTTAATTAAGCTTGCAAAGATTATCTATAATAAGAGTAACGCACGGTTTAGTATTGTTTGTAATGAGGAGCTTTATGGGCGGTTCGCGGCGGAGCTCGGCTCGTTTTATGATGCCCTTGACAGCGGCGAGTTGCAGGATGCCAAGCGTCCAAAGCTCATTGACACAGGCAATGAGGGCATTGCCACTGCGTCCAAAGTGCAATATTGCGCTCAGGCGGCAAATTATTTTGCAGATGGATATGAATATTCCGGGGCTTTGAAGGTGCTTGGGAATGTGCTTGATAACTACCTGTATGAGGAAATCCGCGCCAAGGGCGGGGCGTATGGCTGCGGCTGCGGCTTTAACCATAAAGGGAATATGTATTATTTCTCTTACCGCGACCCGGGGCTTGAGTCAACTTTTGATGTGTTTAAGGCAATTTCAGGGTATGTGCGCACCCTTGAAATGTCTGACATGGAGATTGAGAAGTATATTTTGGGCGCGATTAGGGCGTTTGACAGGCCTGTTACCAATGCTCATAAAGGACTGAATGCCGCCAGTAACTATATGCAGGGGTGGACGGACGAGGCGCGGCAAAAGGAGCGAGATGAGCTTTTGGGCGCGGATTTGGGCATTTTGCGGGGCTTTTCGGACATGCTTGAAGCCGCTGCTGCCCAAAACCACATCTGCGCTGTGGGTAATGCTGCTGCCCTTGAGGGTGCTGGCTTGTTTGACGAAGTTCGGAGGGTTTGATATGCGAATGTTTGACATTATCAAGAAAAAGAAGAACAGCCAAGTGCTTAGTAAGGACGAGATTGATTTTGTGGTGCGGGGATACACCAGCGGCACGGTCGGGGACGGGCAGATGGCGGCACTTTTAATGGCGATTTGCCTAAATGGGCTTGACCGCGGGGAGACGTCCGCCCTGACTATGGCAATGGCAAATTCTGGCGAGATTTTGGATTTGAGGGATTTGGGGCTTGCTGTGGATAAGCATTCTACAGGCGGGGTGGGTGATAAACTGACCTTGACAGTGGCACCCATGGCGGCGGCGTGCGGGCTGGTGATGGCGAAGATGTCTGGGAAGTCGCTGGGCCACACTGGCGGCACGATTGACAAGCTTGCGTCCATCCCCGGCTTTCGCACCGAGCTTGACCCTGCCGAGTTTCGGGCTCTTTTGGGGCGGGTGGGGGTGTGCATTGCGTCCCAGTCCGCAAACCTTGCCCCTGCGGACAAGGCGATTTATGCTTTGAGGGATTTAACAGCTACCGTTGACAATATCTCGCTCATTGCGGCAAGCATTATGAGCAAAAAGATTGCGGCGGGGGCTGAGGTTATTGTGCTGGATGTTAAGGTGGGCAGCGGGGCTTTTATGAAGTCTTTGCCTGAGGCGCGGGAGCTTGCAAGGATTATGGTTGACATTGGCAAGGACTGCGGGCGCAAGATGGCGGCGGTTGTGACCGCCATGGATGCGCCGCTTGGATATGCTGTGGGCAATGGGCTTGAGGTTTCTGAGGCTATCAGATGCCTACAGGGCGGCGGTCCTGATGATATTCGCGTTCTTAGTATTGAATTGACTGCGCATATTTTAATGTTGGCAAAAGATATAAATGAAGATGAAGCCCGTAAAATGGCGGCTGATACATTGGATAATGGGGCCGCACTTGCGAAATTTATGGAGATGGCGGTGGCGCAAGGGGCAGACGAGCATTTTGAACTGGAATTAAGTGCCCACCGGACAGGCATCCACGCGCCTAGGGCGGGCTACATAACCGCCATGGACGGGGAAGTTTGCGGTCATGCCGCTCATATTTGCTCAAATGGTAATAGTGACATGACAGCGGGAATAGTTTTTCAGAAAAAGACAGGGGATTATGTGGAGCAGGGAGAGACTGTGGCATATCTGCTCTCAAACGACCCCGCCGCCCTCGAACAAGCCCGCGCCCTGCTCGAAACCGCCTACACTTTGGGTGATGCAAAGCCTGCCGATGTCCCGTTGGTTTATGAGGTAATCACATAGGAGGATGATTATGGATTACACACTAAAAGAAATGCTTAAAAAACGCCCTGTGGTGTACAGTGTTGCACTTACCCTTGTAATTGTGGCTGTGCTTTTTCCTTCTGCATTTTTTAGAAGTGCATTTACAGACTCGTGGGCGCAATCTATGATTGCAGACGGTGTGATTCGGCTGTTGCTTGGGCTGGCTTCTATGTACATATTAGGAATCATTATTGGCAAAAGCGGATTTAAGTTTTCTTTCTCATCCAAAGGCAGCAAAAAAGCCTTGGCTGCATCTGGGGTAATGTTCATTTACGTTTTTGCAGCAATGGCTTTTGCCATTACCACCCTTATGAATACTGGCAGTATTCATGGACTGGGAGAGTTTTTTGCGGTTATGATTCCGCGGGATTTTGTCAATGGCTTTTTTGAGGAAATAATAATTCGCGGGGTCTTAATGACAGCAGCACTATATTATTTTGGCGATACCGTCAAAGGCAGGCTAATTGTTGTTTTTGCCGCCGCCGCGGTTTTTGGTCTGTTGCATTTTACAGGTGGACTTTTTAGTATTATAACAACTTTTGCATTAGGAATAGGATTTGCAGCGGCATATGCGCATTCAGCGAATATACTGGTTATCAGCGTGTTGCACGCCCTTATCAACCTAGCTTCTGGGATGATGCAGGTTCATCGTTTTGGTGTTGAAAATCCTTTGGAGAACAATCTTTCTGTATTTTTGGCTATATTTGGTGTATATTTAGTTGTAGTTGTTATCACTGGAGTTATCTTCACCATCAAAGCCCAGCCTTTTTCAGAACAACTTGAAAAGTCGGAGGTATTGAGATGAGCATAAACGAAGTTAAGTCAATGTTTGCAGGGGCTTCCTGTGATATTTTACCTGTTTTGCTTGAAAAGTTTGCGCATGACGAGCGGGCGGGGGTAAAAAAACTGGTTGAAAGTTACAATTTACGGTATAATAGATATATATTGGAAAATGAACGGCTTAACAGACTTATTTCTTTTGACATGGGATTTGACAGGGTGTATGGGACAATTTGCGGGGTGGATGAAGCGGGGGCCGGGCCTTTAGCAGGGCCTGTGTGCGCTGCGGCGGTTGTTATGCCTTTGGGGTATTCAGTGATTAATGGGGTGGATGATTCTAAAAAGCTTACGGCAGACAATCGCGAAGAGCTTAGGGAGAAAATTTTGTCTGTAGCTATTAGGTGGAATGTTGTTTTTGTCGATAATAAAGAGATAGATGAAATAAATATTTTGCAGGCAAGACTGAAAGCTATGCGCCTTGCAGTCGATGGTCTTGAGCCACGGGTATGTTTTTCGCTTGTGGATGGGAATGTTAGTATTGGCGAGGGGATACCTTGCGCACTGGTTGAAAAAGGGGATTCGCGTTCTTATCATATTGCTTGTGCGTCTATCTTGGCTAAGGTAGTGCGGGACGAGGTGATGGCGGGGTACCATGAACTTTATCCACAATATGGATTTGACAAACATAAAGGGTATGGGACAAAGGCACATTTTGCGGCTATTGCGGAGCATGGCATAAGTCCGATACATAGGCGAAGTTTCGTAGGGACGGACGCCCTCGGCCGTCCTTCTCATACATTGAAATAATTCGTAATTTGAAGCAGCGCGGACGGCCGAGGGCGGCCGTCCCTACAAGGGGGATAGAGTTATGTATGGTATTGAAAAAGCCGCACCAAAACCTGCTGGGCTGCCTGTGACCTTGCCCGAGGCTTTAGTGCCTGAGGGCGAGGGGAAGGCAACTGAGCTTCCAAAGCTGCCCCCGCAAATTAACCCATTTGAAATGCCAGCTTTAACCTCGGATTTTTCAAAGGAGGTTTTGGCAAAGATTCATATGTTGAAAGGAGCCCAAAGTATGATAAATAGTCCTATTGAGCCTGTGGGCTCTGTTATTCCTAAAATGGATGTGCCCTCTATGGCGGGTGTGAATCCTGACGGCAATGCAGACGCGCCAATGGTTTCAGGCAAGCTGCCGCCGCAGGTTAAAAATATCAACAGCCTAGTACCTGGACAGACTTTTTCTGCGGAGATTTTGGATATTAAGCAAGGCTCCATAAGTCTGAAAATGGCGGACGGGGGCTCGCTTACTGCCCGCTCGCTGGTTATGCCTGATGCGCGGATTGGCGACACCGCCAGTTTTGTTGTGCGTGAAACCAAACCAGGGCAGATATTTTTAGAGTTTTTGCGAGGCGGGGAGGGCAAGGTGTCCCAAAGCATTATCCGCGAGGCATTGACCGCCTCCAATATGCAGCATACCGGGGCAAATGCCAGTATTGTTGAGGATTTGGTGGTGCGGGGCATGCCCATTGACGTAAGCACCATGCAGCGGGCGGCGTTTTTTAAGTATTCTATGCCAAATGCACCTTTTGAGCATATACAATTTTTGGTGCAGAATAATTTCGCGCCTATTGAGCGCACGGTGCAGGTTTTTACTGGGATTATGAGCGGCGAAATGACCCTTGAAGGTGAGATTGCTAAGGCTATTGCCCAGATGGAGAGTGCTGCCCTCCAAAAAGCCGCGTCCACCCCCAGTGGGGCGCAGGGTGCGGACGCATGGGAGGGGCTTTTGAACCAGCTTAAAGCCCATCAAGCTGTGGATGTGAAGCCTCAAGGGCAAGCGCAAGCGCAGGGTGAGGCACCAGCCCCCGCGAACCCGCTTAATCTGCCAGTTTCTGACCCTAACGCATTACTGGAAGCTATAAAAACCATTTCTCAAGAGATTTCAGCACAAGCCCGCAGCGAGGGCAACACAGTCCTTGCACAGCTTGGGGAAAACATTTCTGATTTAATCGACTTTTCTAAGAATATAACTGAAGGCAAACAATATTTCCAAATACCATTTAGTGCCGAAAATCAGCATTTGGCCCAGCTGCATGTGTTTAAGAAAAAAGGGGGTGCTGGCAAGCGGGGGGACGGCAAGGTCGCCACTGCCCTTATCGCCCTTGATATGGCGTTTTTGGGGCGGGTTGAGATTTTGGTTAACAAAAACGACAAGAATGTTAGCTTGCAGTTTAGAAGCGATAAAGATTCTACAGTAGAACAGGTGAGCTACAACCGTCTTGAGCTGTCAGATTTGCTAAAGGACGCGGGATATGCCCTTACAGGCATCCGCGCCAAAAAAATCACCGAGAAATTTGATTTGCCAGACGACGAGCAAAAAGCCACGGGAATACCCCTGCCCACTATGCAGTCCAGCAGGTATGATGACACAAATAGGCGGTATTCCTTTGATGCGAGGGTGTAATTATGAAAAATGAAAAGATTGATGTGAAGAAAAAAGCCGTGGCACTTCAGTATAAACTGGGCTATACTGCCCCTAAAGTGGTAGCCACAGGGGCTGGGCATATGGCGCACAAAATCCTAGAAGCCGCCAAAGACGCCAATGTTAGGCTTTATGAGGATGCGAAGCTTGTGCAGGAGCTGTCCCGCCTTGATTTGGGCATGGACATTCCGCCTGAACTTTATCAGGTTGTGGCGCAGATTTTGGTGTATGTGGACAAACTGGACGCGCTTGAGGGGATGAAGAGCTATGAACAGTACGAATAAGGGGCAATATGGGGAAAATGCCTCTGTGGGGTATCTGGCGGCTAAGGGATATAGCATTTTGGCGCGAAACTATAAAAAGGCGGGCGGGGAGATTGATATAATTGCAAAAGATGGCGAGGGATATATCGTCTTTGTAGAGGTTAAATACCGACGTGGCACAGGCTTTGGCGCGGGGACGGACGCGGTGGGGGCAGGTCAGCACCGCCGCATTATTAAAACCGCCAAGGCATACCTTTATGAGCAGGGCATGTGGGACGCGCCTTGTAGGTTTGATGTGATTGAGATTTTTGGGGCTGAGCAGCTTGAGATAAGTCATTTTGAAAATGCTTTTTGGGAGACGTGATGGGAGGTCAAGTGCATGGTAAATCAAATATTTTTTCGAGTTACTGAATCGATGGACGGAGGATACGAGGCGCAGGCTGTGGGGCACTCTATATACACACAGTTTGAGCATTATAATGATTTGGGCGAAACGCTAAAAGATGCCGTATACTGCCACTTTGATGAGGGTGAGATGCCTCGACTTATCGTCATTGCGGGCTTGGCCCGCAATCCCATCAAGATAGCTGAGTGATTATGGGGCGCAGGGGCGATTGGCTGAAGCGAGGGGATTGCGGGTCAAGCCCGCAATGACGGAGTTTTTGAAGAGGATGAAAATATGATTATTGAGAAAAATGGATTGAAGTATTTCACATTTGGACATTTGAGTGGCGCAGGGGTGGCGCATTGCGTCACCACCCGTGTTGGCGGGGTGTCGGGCGGGGTTTATGAGAGCCTTAACATGGGCTTTGGGTCTGGGGATGACGCGGCTTTAGTGCAGGAGAATTATAGGAGGGTTTGTGATGCTCTTGGGATTGATGGTGGCAGGATTGCGAGGACTAGACAAGTTCATGGGGTGAATGTTCAAGCGGCGGGCGATGCCGCAGTTTATGAGGACACAGATGGGCTTATGACCAATAAAACTGGGGTTTCACTGGTTACATATTATGCCGACTGTGTGCCCCTTTTGTTTTATGACCCGAAGCTTAGGGTGGTGGCGAATGCCCACGCAGGGTGGCGTGGCGTGGCGGATAATATGGCGGGGGCGGTTGTAGCTGCTATGATAAAGCATTACGGATGCGAGCCTTCAGGCATTTTAGTGGGCATTGGGCCTTCTATTTGTGTGGACAATTTTGAGGTGGACAAAGATGTCCCAGATGTTTTCAAAAAAAAGCTTCCCTTTTCGGACAAATTCATATATAATAGCAGGAGTGCGAAAAACAAATATCATGTCGATTTGTGGTCGGTGTGCCGTGAGAGCTTGATTTTGGCTGGTGTGAAGGCTGAAAACATTGAGACTTCGGGCATTTGCACCTATGAGCGCGCGGATTTGTTTTATTCCCACAGACGTGACGGAGTGCCGCGGGGCAATATGGCGGCGTTTATAGTTCTTTAGCTTGAGTGTCTAATTTAATTTTGTGGAGGGATAATTTATGCTGACTAAAGTATTCTTTAGTGCCATTGCGGCAATTTTTATGACGTCATGTGTGATGGCGTCTGCTACGCCTGCTGACTATGAGCAAAACGAAGATTATATGCAATGGGGGTTTAGGCATAGCAGGGTGGCAGCTACTGGTGCTTCATCGTTTGCTATTGATTGTGACGGGAATTTATGGGGTTGGGGCACTTTATTTCTCGAATTTTACCGTACGTCCATGCGACCTTGGACTGCCCAACGCGATTTTAGTCCAATGAAAATTTTAGAAGGTGTAGTACATGTGTCAGCTGAAAATGGTCGTGCAATGGCTATAACATACGATGGAGTGCTATGGGGTTGGGGTGCTAGTGGGCTTGGATGCGGGAGCTTTGCAACCCATCCGCTTCCAGTTAAAATTATGGAAGATGTTGCTTATGTATCAGTTGGTTGGGCTCATGTCGCTGCTATAACAAACGATGGCGGATTGTGGGTCTGGGGCGGCAATTGGTTTGGACAACTGGGATTTGACAGCTCAAGTGAACGGGTTTTTGCAGGAACTTGTTTTTATGAAGCTAATGAGATGATGGATATATTCTTTTATTTCGACATTTCTACGGGCGGGATAGTGAGATTTGTGGAATTTGCAGAGGGATATTGGTGGATGAGATACGCTAAATCTCAAGCAAATCCAATTAGAGTTATGGACGATGTTATTGCGGTTTCGTCTAGAACTGGAGTAACAATGGCGATTACAAAAGACGGCGTTTTATGGGCTTTGAATAGTGAATATCGATTCGGAAGTGAAACGAGGGGGCATAATCCCTATCCAGTAAAAATCATGAGTGATGCAACTAGCTTATCAACTGGACTCTCACTTGCGCTTATAACTGGGTCAGATGGCGGGATATATGCGTGGGGCGACAGTAGTGGAGGACAGCTTGGGAAAAGCATTGATAATATAAATTTTAGCAGACCAACAAGAGTGATGGACGATGTATCCTACATTTTTCCTGGTCAAGGCTACACACTGATTATTAAAGGTAGCGGTGATTTGTGGCTTTGGGGCACCCATCCTATTTATATATGGGGGGATGAGATGCACCCAATTGAGATTCTGTCTTTTCATCCATACCCTATTAAGATAATGAGTGATGTGGCTTATGTTTCTGCTGGCTGTCTCCATACTTTGGTTTTGAAAAATGATGGAAGCCTTTGGTCTTGGGGCATTAATCGGTCTGGGCGTCTTGGAGATGGCACTACAGAGAACAGGTACAGTCCTATCAGGGTTATGCCTGACAAATTTGGAGCAGAAGATGAAGAAACTGATTACAGGAATTGAGGATGGGAGTATTGCCGCTGAGCTTGGGATTAAGGCGGGGGATTTTTTGGTTGCTGTGGATGGTCAGGTGGTTGTGGATGTGTTTGATTACCGCATGGCACAGTTTGAGGAAGATGTTGAACTGTTGATTGAGTCGGGCGGCGAGCAAGTGCTATTTGAGATTGAAAAGGATGCCTATGAGGATTTAGGGCTTGTTTTTGAAGAAGGGCTTATGGACACCATGCGTCATTGTGGCAATAAATGTATTTTTTGTTTTATTGACCAAAATCCGCCTGGTATGCGGGAGACGCTGTATGTGAAGGATGATGATTATAGGCTTTCGTTTTTGCATGGCAATTATATAACCCTTACGAATATGACTGATACAGACGTGGAGCGTCTCCTGAAGCACCGCATATCGCCTGTTAATGTGTCGATTCATGCCACTGACCCTGAGCTTAGGGTCATGATGATGGGCAACCCGCAGGCGGGGCGCAGCCTTGAGTTTTTGGGGCGGCTGGCGGCTGGCGGGATTGTGCTGAGTTTGCAGATTGTGCTTTGCAAGGGCATAAATGATGGGGCGCAGCTTGCTCGGAGTATTGAGGAGTTGGGCAGGTATATCCCTGATGATGGGGGCGGGTGTTCGCTGAGCGTTGTGCCTGTGGGGATTACGAAATTCCGCGAGGGGCTGCATCCCCTTGAGCCGTTTGATGCTGATGATTGTAAGCAAGTTATAGAGCAGGTCAATGAATGGCAGAAGAAATTTCTGGAAGAAAAAGAATGCCGGTTTGTGTTTGCGGCTGACGAGTTTTACCTGAAAGCGGGACTGCCCCTGCCTGATTATGACGAGTATGAGGACTTCCCGCAAATCGACAACGGTGTGGGCATGATAACCGCCTTTAGTGACGAGTTTGAGGATGCCGAGGGGCTGATGAAGCAGAATGTAAGCTTGGTGACTGGAGTTGCCGCCGCTCCTTTCCTGCGGGAGCTTGCTGGGGAGTATGTGCAGGTTATTGAGGTTGTTAACCATTTTTATGGGGAGCATATCACTGTGGCGGGGCTTTTGACTGGGCGGGATATTGTGGAGCAGCTTAAAGGGCGGGAGTTGGGGGAGCGGGTGCTTATCTCTAAATCGTGCTTGCGGGATGGTGAGGATGTGTTTTTGGATGATGTTAGTTTGGATGAGCTTATACAGGAACTAGGCGTCCCTGTTATAGCAATTGAACCTGATGGAACGGCACTCGTGCAGGTGTTGCTGACAGGAAATGCCGCCTAAAGGCGGCTAAAGTAACGCCTTAAGGCATCCCGCCCATCGTCTCTGCATCCTATAGTTGTTCGGCTAACTTGAGGGGATTCCGCGTCAAGCGCGGAATGACGAGTGGATGCGGTGCTTGCTTACCGTTACAGTGTGGAGTTTAAAGGGCTTAAGCCGTTACCTTAGCCGCCTTTAGGCGGCACTAACTAAAGGAGATTTTATGCAACCAATAGTAGCTATAGTAGGGCGTCCCAATGTGGGCAAGTCTACACTTTTTAACAGAATAGTCGGGGAGCGGCTGTCCATTGTGGAGGACACTCCGGGGGTGACCAGAGACAGGCTTTACGCCCAGTCGTCGTGGCAGCGGCATCAGTTTTTGCTGGTGGACACTGGTGGGCTTGACATTCATGCTGAGGATAATATTACGCAGGAGATTCGCAATCAGGCTGAGCTTGCCATTGAGACTGCTGATGTGGTGTTGTTTGTGGTGGATGGGAAGGCGGGACTTCAAGATGGGGATGCTGATGCTGCCAATATCTTAAGGCGCAGTAAAAAGCCTGTGGTTTTGGTTGTTAATAAGCTTGATGACATTAAACAGGACGCTTTTGCATATGAGTTTTATGAGCTGGGGCTTGGGGAGCCTGTGCCGATTTCTGCGGCGAATATGCTGGGGCTTGGGGATATGCTGGATTTGGTGTGCGGGCATTTTCCAGCTGATTTTGAGGAGTATGATGATGACGATTTGATTAAGGTTGCTATCATCGGCAAGCCTAATGTGGGTAAATCTTCCATTATCAACCGCATTTTGGGGGAAAACCGCGTGATTGTGTCGGACAAGGCGGGCACGACCCGCGACGCTGTGGACACTTTTTATGAAAAAGATGGACAGAGGTTTATGTTTATTGATACTGCGGGGATTAGGCGCAGGAGCAAGGTTACTGAGAATATTGAGAAATACAGCCTGATTCGTGCTGTGGCAGCTGTGGAGCGGTGTGATGTGGCAATTCTCGTCATTTCTGCTGAGGAGGGCATCACCGACCAAGACACCAAGATTGCGGGAATTGCCCATGAAAAGGGCAAGGCGGGCATTATTGTTGTCAATAAATGGGATATGGTAACAAAAGATAATAAAACCATGGCGAAATATGATGAAAAGATTGACGAGCAGTTGAAATATATGGCATATGCCCCGAGGCTGTACATTTCTGCCAAAAGTGGGCAGCGGGTGGGCAATTTGTTCCACGAAATCAAGGTGGTGGCGCAAAATGCCGCCATGCGCATCCAAACAGGCGTCCTAAACGAGGTGCTGATTGAGGCAATGGCGCGCAACCAGCCGCCCACGGTCAAGGGTCAGTCCCTAAAAATCTACTACATCACCCAAGCCGCCATAAAGCCGCCAACCTTCATCCTTTTTACAAACAATGCTGAGCTTTTACACTTTTCGTACAGACGTTATATTGAAAACCAAATTCGCTTAAATTTTGGGTTTAAAGGCACGCCCATACATTTTATAGCAAGGAATAGGAGTTGATGAATATGCCACAGTGGGCAATTGATTTTCCAGTTTGGCTGTACGCAGTCTATATATTGGCGGGCTATCCCTTTGGTATGCTGCAATCTGCCTATGTTGTAGGCAAGTTTTTTGGCAAAATTGACATTAGGGAGCACGGCAGCGGCAACGCAGGGGCAACCAACACATACCGTGTGCTAGGCTTTAGGTATGGGCTTTTGGTGCTGTTTTTTGACGTGCTTAAAACCGTCATCCCTATAATCCTGCTGTATTGGCTTGTCCTGGGCTTAAACCCTTGGGGGCTTGAGCATGGGCAATACATACACGGGCTTTTGCTTGGGCTTGGCATCTTCTTAGGGCACTGCTTCCCCGCCATACTCAAGTTTCGCGGTGGCAAGGGTGTTGCATGCTCTATCGGCATTTTGCTGATGTTCCACCCACGCATCCTCTTTATAGTCCTTGGCATCTGCATCCTAATCGTTGTGCTAACCCGCTTTATCTCCCTATCCTCTGTCACAGGCTATATCTCCCTTGGGGCAGTCACCACATTCTATTATGTGGACTATCCTGAAATTATCGTTACAATGTGGGTGCTATGTGTCATAGGAATTGTTTTACACCACAAAAACATCCGCTGGCTGCTGGATGGCACAGAAAAACGCTTTAGCTTTAGCCGAAGTAGTAAAAAAGGCTAGAATTGGAATAAATTTCATATTTTCTGACTATATTTTGTAAGTAAGGAATTTGACTTAAGGACAAGATATGGGAGGAAAAATTATGACTGCTGAAAATATGTATCAAGCACCGCCAAGGACAAGAAAAATCCGTGCGCGTTCCCTAAAAAAAGAGGACATTGTGATTCTTGCCGCGATGGAAAAACTCAGGCTTGACCTAGACCGCATCCACCGCTCGCTAGATGCCGTCACCGACCCTGACCTAATTGACAGCTTTGTATACGAACTAAATGCCGTTAATATGCGTTATAAATTCTATTTGACAATGTGTAAAGAAAAAGGGCTTGTGAGTGCGATGTTTTAGGGGATGGTGACTGCTATGTATGGCAATGCAATGATTTTTGCAATTGCTTCTGCAATTGTAATTGTGGGAATACTCCTTGCAACAAGGCGTATTCGCCTTTTGGGCACCCTTGCCCTTAAAGGGGCTGTGGGCGGGGCAGCAATATGGGGCATTAATGCCGTGGTGTATTTTATTGGGCTTTCAGTTGCCGTACCAGGGCTTAACCTGCTTACAGTGGGGATTGCGGCTCTCTTGGGGCTGCCTGGTCTCATCATGATGTACGGCGCGGCTTTGTTTTTGTAAACATATGAATGTAGGGTGCGACGCCCTCGGCGCACCTTTGAGGGGGAAAGAGGGGTGAAACGAGACACTACATCTAAATCCTGCTCTATAAATGGAGAATTACAAATGATTACATCTTTACAAAGTCAATTCAAAATCTGGTCTTATGCCCGCGCCAATACAATTAGGTTTCTTACGCAGTTAAGCGACAGCGAGCTCGGGGTTCAGTTGCCCCGCAAAACTTTTGTAACCATTTTTGAGCAGATTGCGGAGATGGTGTGGGTGCAAAAGTGCTTTCTCGATGGGATTGAGGCGGGGCAGATGAATGACACAGACTGGACTGTGCCTGTCTTTGGCAGCAAGGCTAATTTATTTGCAGAAATGACGCGTCTTGATGGCAAAATGGCAGAATTGCTGGAAAGATGTGATGGCACAGAGGAAGTTTTTTGGAATAACCGAAGCAGAAACATCCACGAGGTTGTATCATTAATGCAAATGCACGAAACAATGCACTTAGGGCAGATTATAGCCTTTTGTCATGCCCTTGGCATTGATATTCCGCAAGATGTGACCAAAGCCCTGTTTTTAACAGGTTCAAACAAAGGATAAAAGACTATGTATGAAAAATTCATAAAATCATTTGAAAAAGTCATGAGCGAGGCGGGGTGCGTTAAGATTAACATTCCTGCCGATTTGCCGACTGCGTCACAGGTTAACCTGTGGGGGCGGGAGCATGGGGCTATGGCTTATTTTTACATTACTTATGATGCCAGTCAGATGGACTGGTACAGCTTTCCGGCTGTAAAGGTGTATATGGACAAGGCACTAGAGCTTGTGACCACTCGCATCGGCACACGGCATACGGTGGCGTTTTCGCTGTTTGTGGGGGCAGGCAATGATAATGTGTCTGGTTACATAAATTCGGTGGAAGAATTTGAGCTTAGTGACAAATATGATTTGTTTATTGGTGTGGAAGAAAGCGGAATAACCCATAACCATCTGGCACCTATGCACATGGACAAGGTTAAGCTAAAAATTGAAGACGCGCTGGAGCGGATGAGAACACCTGCCTTCACCCCGCCGCCGCCCATTGTCACCCAGCCGCCCCGCCCAGCCGCCCCGCAAAAAAGGCAAAAGCCCAAAGCCCAGCAATATTTTGGCGAGCCTGTGGTTAAAACCCCCATTTTTGCCGTAATGCTTATTATCATCAATATAGCCATGTTTGCGGTTTTAGAGTTTACAGGGGGCTCCACAAGCACCATGAATTTGTTGCGCTTTGGCGCGGCACACTTTGGGCTGACCTTTCACTTTGGTGAGTGGTGGAGAATGTTTACCCCCATGTTTTTGCACATAGGCTTTATGCACCTAATGATGAATACAATGTGGCTTATTTTGGCTGGGCTTCGTGGGGAAATGTATTTTGGTCACTGGAAATTTTTGGTTATTTATTTGGTGAGCGGTGTTGTGGGCAGTGTGGCTATGATGGTGCTTTCGCCCTATGCGGTGGGTGCTGGTGCCTCTGGTGCCATATTTGGGCTGATGGGTGCCCTTTTGGCATACACAATTTTTACAAAACGTCCTATTGAAAATTTCACAACCCAGTCTTTGGGGATTATGATTGGTATAAATGTGGTCCTAGGCATTTTCATGGGGGGCACCGGCGGTGCTGCCATATCAAATTCAGCCCATATCGGCGGCTTAATCTCAGGATTTTTCTTCGGCTGGCTGTTTACCAGGCCAAAGCCCTCCAGATAGAATGTCAAATAGAAATTCCTAATAGCTTTTGTGTTTTTTATCAAAATTTCCTATATCCCAAATCAGCACCAACCATTGCAATTCGACAGAATTTGTGGTATTGTTGGGAGATAAGGGAGGTTTTGCAATGGCTAAAATTAATATTGGCACAATCAGGGCAGAAGCCGAGAGACTCTACCAAAAGGGCGATTATTTTTGTTCAGAAGCGATTATAGCGGTTATTCGCAACCACTTTGACCCAGAAATGCCAGCTAGTGCTATAGCCATGGGCTCTGGCTTTCCCGTGGGCATTGGCAGGGCAATGTGTGTGTGCGGGGCAATTTCAGGGGGAGTCCAAATGCTTGGCTATTTCTTTGGGCGCACGAGCCCAAAGGATGACAGGGTACATAAGGCTATGGAATTGTCAAAGGAGCTCCATGACCATTTTCAAAGCCAAAATAAGGTGCTGTGCTGTAGAGTGCTTACCCAAGGCATGAGACTTGGCTCGTCTAAGCATAAGAAACAGTGTGTTCAGTTCACAGGAGAAATTGCGGCAAAAACTGCTGAAATTATTGCGCGGGAGTTGGGGTATGAACGGGAATAAGGATTTGTATATTAAAACCACCCAAGGCAAATAATAGCTTGGGTGGTTTTTATGTTCGGGACTTTAACGGCACTGGCAATAGCACCAGTATTAATTTGTTTGTTTTATATGTATATCCGCGATAAATACGAAAAAGAGCCTTGGGGACTTTTGGTGGTGGGTGTTATCACAGGGGCTGTTATTGTAGCACCCATCATGCGCACGGCGGGGTTTGTGACTAGTTTCATGCCGCCCATGGGGCAGTTTGGCGAGGCGGCTTTTACATCATTTTTGTCGGCAGGGCTTACGGAGGAGGGCTTCAAATTCATTGCCCTCTACTTTTTAATTTGGCACAATCAAAACATGAATGAAAAACTTGACGGCATAGTGTATGCTGTTTTTATAAGCCTTGGCTTTGCGGGGGTTGAGAATGTGCTGTATGTGCTGCATCCTGCCATGGGGGGCATGGCGACGGCTCTTGGGCGCGCGGTGGTGTCTGTGCCCGCCCACGGGCTTTTTGGCGTTATTATGGGCTATCACTTTGCAATGGCAAAATTTGAGCCTGCCCGCCGCAAAAGGCATCTTGCCCTAGGTTTTTTCATGCCCCTAATCGTCCACGGCATCTACAACACCATGCTATTATCAGGACAAACCTTCTTGCTAATCGCCTTTGCCCCATTTCTAGCCGCCTTATGGCTAGACGGCTTTAGAAAAATAAAAAAACACCTTGCAGCATCACCATTTAAGTGATGCTTTTTAATTTGCCGCAAAATTAGCTCTTGAAAAAAAAGTTAATTTGCTGTATAATCATAACATAGCAGTTTTACCTTGCGTAGTCCCTCTACTTCGCCGAAAACCGCTTGAAGCCGCGGTTTTTCGTCTCGCAGATGGACAACGCAAGCTACAAACGCTATAGACATTAGCGGAGGTGCTGTTATGAAAAATGCAGAATTTGTAAATTGTAAAGGATGTAAAAAGCTTTTTGCCAAGTTTGGCACAGACCCCTATTGTGAGCCGTGCCGTCCCGGAGAGGACGAGCTTTTTAGAATAGTGCGGGATTTTTTGTATAAGCACCCAAACTCCACCGTCGCCGCTGTTGTGGAAGCCACGGGGATTTGCCATACCAAGATTTTTGAATATGTGCGCGAAGGGCGGGTTACCGCTGTTGATACAAGCGGTTCGGAGATTGATGGAGGTAATTTGAGATGAACGATTATGTAAGCTGGCTTCGCAGCAAAGTGGGCAATGATATGGTTATTATGGTGGGCTGCGGGGTGTTGATTGAGCAGGGCGGCAGGTTGCTTTTGCAAAAGCGGCGTGACAATGGGTGTTGGGCACTTCGTGGCGGGTGAGATGGAGCTTTTGGGCGTGTTTTCTGGGGCTGACATGATATATACATACCCCAATGGCGACCAAGTTTGTATTGTGTGCATTACCTATATTTGTCAGGATTTTCATGGGGAGATGCTTGCTGAAAGTGACGAAACAGCCGAGCTTAAATGGTTTGACATAGATGATTTGCCAAAACAAATTAATCCGACTGACAAAAGACCTTTGCAAGCGTTTTTAGAGAATGTGAGAAAAGGATGATTTTATGCTTGATATAGCCTTGGTAGGCACCGGGGGCATGATGCCCATGAGTAATCGGCATTTAAGCTCGGCACTGCTACGTTTTGAGGGGCGGATGGTGCTTATTGACTGCGGCGAGGGCACGCAGGTGTCGGCACGGCAGGTGGGGTGGGGCTTTAAGACTATTGATGCCATATGCTTAACCCATTTTCATGCCGACCATGTTACTGGGCTGCCTGGGCTTTTGCTGACTATAGGGCACGCGGGACGGGACGAGGAGCTTACGATTTACGGACCAATTGGGGTCGAGCGGATTGTGCGCTCTTTGTGCGTGGTTGCCCCTGAAATTCCCTTTCCTGTGCGGTTTGTTGAAATTCCAAATGATGGCATTAAAGATGCTATTCAAATTCCATATACTAATTTTTATTTGAGAGCGCATCCCCTTTCTCATGGGTGCGTTTGTTTTGGTTTTAGGCTTGATATTAAGCGCAAGGGGCGGTTTGATGCTGATGCTGCCAAGGGACTTGGGCTGCCTGTGCAAATGTGGGGCAAGCTTCAGCGGGGCGAGAGCGTGAAACACGAGGGGGCTGTCATAACCCCTGACGCGGTGATGGGGGACGCCCGCCGCGGGCTGTCCGTCAGCTACGCCACCGACACCCGCCCGCCTAAGGGGCTTGCAGGCTTTATACAAGGCTCTGACCTCTTTATATGCGAGGGGCAATATGGTGACGAGGAGCTGCTGCCCAAGGCCCGCGCCTACAAACATATGATTTTCTCCGAAGCCGCTACAATTGCAAAACAAGGAGACGTAAAAGAAATGTGGCTGACCCATTTCTCCCCATCTCTACAAAATCCAAAGGACTATATCAAAAACGCCCGAAAAATCTTCCAAAATACCCATGTGGGCTATGACCGAATGACCGCTACTTTAAGTTTTGACGAGGATTAGGGGGAATTGTATTTGATTTCTGGAATTAGCCATATAACATTTATTGTCAAAGATTTAGAACGCTCTGCTAGGTTTTTTACAGACATCTTTGATGCAAAAGAGGTATATTCAAGCGGGGATAGGACTTTCTCCCTCTCAAAGGAGAAGTTCCTGCTCATAAATGATTTGTGGGTGGCTATTATGGAGGGCGAGCCGCTTTTAGAGCGCGTTTATAACCATATAGCATTCCAAATTGAGGACAATGATTTTGATATGTATGTTAAACGGATAAAGGATGCCGGAGTTCAAATTAAGCCAGAACGCCCCCGTGTGGCTGGTGAAGGGCGTTCTGTTTATTTTTATGATTTTGACAATCACCTTTTTGAACTGCATACAGGCTCGCTTGATGAAAGGCTTGCTCAATATTCTCAAGATGAGGAGTGAAGAATTTGTTTAAGGAATATTTAGAGGCTGGCTCACTTGAGGGCGTGTCCTCCATCCCCAAAAGTGATTTGCACAATCATGTGGGAAATGGGGGTAATGTTGAATTTATCAAAAAGTATGCAAATGTAGAGATTGAACCGCCGCCGCCCACATTTGTATCAATCACGGAAATGGAAAAGTGGGCGCATGCCAATATAAAAAGGCATGTTAGCAGTCAAGTGAGGTATGAAGCCGCTTTTGCGCAGGCTAAGGACGATAGTATTGCAGTTTTGTCTATGTGTGTGTTTTGTAGCACATTGAATCATTCTGGAACTGGGCAATTTATTGAAATGCTTAAAGAGATGAAAAATAAACATATTCCAGATGCTGTTTTTTTGCCGGAAATATCATATTTTGGCAGTTCGGATGATGATGAAATCCAGCGGGAAATTCATTATTTGGATGAAATATTGTCCCATAATTATTTTACGTCTATTGAGCTTTGTACTGATGAATTGGTGCAGCCTTATACGGACTATAAAAGATTTGCTAAGCTGTTTAGAAAGGCGAAGTCTGCGGGGTTGAAGCTAAAAGCCCATGTGGGCGAATATGGGACAGCTGATGATGTGATGAGGGCCGTGGAGGAATTGGAGCTTGACGAGGTGCACCACGGCATCGGGGCGGCGACCTCGCCCCAGGTAATGAAATGGCTTGCAAGGCATAAAATTCAGCTTAACATTTGCCCAACAAGCAATGTTAAGCTTGGCAGGGTGAAAAGTTATGGGGAGCATCCAATACGAACATTGTACGACTATGAAATACCAATAACCATAAATTCAGACGATATGTTGATTTTTAACCAATCCGTGTCGCAGGAATACCTTAATCTGTACAAATGTGGGCTGATGACCGCTGACGAGTTAGATGACATAAGAAAGACGGGACTGAAATGGATGAGAACTTGAAAGCGCGGTATTTGCGTAATCCATGCGAAACTCTCGCCACTGCATTTTGGAAGGAGCACTATTTTCAAAAGCCAGAGGGGATTTCGATTGTGCTTGGGGCAGCCGATAAGGGCACTCAGTATTTTCGGCTGATTCACCATTTGGATGGGCTTCAAGGGGCTGCTTTGCCAGATGGCTACACCTTTAGGGATGTCTGCCTGCCCAGCGAGGCGGGGCTTGTGGCTGACGTCATCAATAGGTGCTATGCGGGCTATTCCCAAACTGGTGAGAATGTTTTGATATGGTCAAAATATCCAGTTTTTGATAATAGCCTTTGGATTTTTATTTGGTGCAAGGCTTCAAATTCGCCAGTTGCCCTTGGTATTGCGGATTTTGATTCGGAGATAAAAGAGGGCTCTTTGGAGTGGATTCAGGTGCTGCCTGAACGTCAAGGCGAAGGGTTTGGCAGGGCGGTTGTTTTGGAGTTGCTTTCAAGGCTTAAAGACCGAGCGGATTTTGTGACAGTAAGCGGTGAGGTTGATAACGTCACAAACCCAGAGCGATTGTACAGAAAATGCGGGTTTATAGGTGATGCCGTTTGGACGGTTCACAGGTAGTGCCGGCTAAAGCCGGCTGAAGGTTGCGGCTGAACCCGCTTGATGCACTCCACCCCCCACTGTCA
>Ga0209755_10000938_pt1 | contig 49294 bp, 43 predicted proteins | sample TergutCo191P1_FD_187301 | JGI IMG/M metagenome (GOLD analysis project Ga0209755, IMG submission 187301) | Cornitermes sp. P1 segment gut microbial communities from Petit-Saut dam, French Guiana - Co191P1 (SPAdes) (version 2) | ecosystem: Host-associated > Arthropoda: Insects > Digestive system...
GGAAAGAATCTGATCTATTACATCGGGTTCTTTATGCTCATTTTTTGTCTTCTTTGACATTGTGTGTCTCCTGTGGTGAAAGATACTATTTCTCTTTCGCCATTTACACACTTTTCAAGACAACCTCGATTAAAAGGAATCTATACATATCATTTTCTTATAATAGGTGTAGGTTCGCTAATTGTAGTGTGCGGAACTTTTAAGTTATGTTCTTTTTCGTATGCGGTTACCATATCTCCAAATATATTTTGCATTTTTTTAACCTTTCATTTTCTGCGTTAGTCGGGATCATTGCCCAACCAAAAGAAGGATTCCACCGCATAAGATCTTTTTCTCCACGATAATTCGTTTCGCTTCCATAAACTTTATTATCGTCTTTAAAATCAGCATTTGCATAAGCCGCTTTTCTGTCTGGAGATACTACCGATACATACATGCATATTACATCTGCCTTTCTGTATTCAAACTCGTCTCTCAAATCTTTAAGCTCTCTATTAATCATAGCTGCTGGTTTTCCTGAATTACCTATTTCCACCGATCTTTCTGCGAACTCTCGCCCCAACTCAGCCATTTTTTCTTCCATTTCTTCGTCTGTCATTGTCCGCTCTCTTTTTGTCCAAAATCCATCATCCCATACAGGAGGAGTTCTAGGACTGCTTCCACTTAATGAAAGATTATAAGCTGGGTTGGTTTGCGTAGGACTTAAAACTGCTTGATTTTGTCCCTTTTTCCCTTTCTTGCCTTTGATTTTTCCCATTAGCTCATTAATAACATTGTATTCTGCATTTTCAGCTATCTTTTTGCCTGCTTTATTATCCTGGCTTATTTGCTTCAAGCCAGTTTGCACTCTCGTGATTTCATTGATATTCATAAAATGCTCCTTTTATTCTTATATCGGCACTTTTTGGGAAAAGTTTAGGGGAAATTTTCTATATTAACCATATTGAATTTGAGGGAAATAAAGATGAAAGTTAGATTTTTGGCGATGGCATTTGCCGTGATGTGCTTTGCCTGCTCGCAGGATCAGGATATTCCTTGCGGAAGCGGGCATGGATATTTATACAAAGACGGCAAGGAATTTGGTTGCCCATTTACTTTGCAGACAAAGTCTGCTCTTAAAGGATATGTTGAATGGCTAGACTTTAATGGTGGAGTTACTCTTTTTGATGTATATGCAGGTGATTATGCTCCTTTGACACACAGGAATTCCCAAGCAATGTACAGGGTTAAAATGAATGTTTTTAAAGAGCGTTTCACAGAAGAACAATATGTCGTATCTCTTCAAACTATTGACAAAAATCACAAAGCCTGTGGAGAACCCAAAGAATTTATATTCTACAAAGTTGCTGAAACTGCCGATTCGGTTGAATACAATACTAATGGTAAATATTTATTTTTCGGCTCAAGAGAAATGCCGTCTTATGACTGGTATCATGTTCTTAAAACCTGTAATGGCAAAAGTTTTTATATTAAAGGAGAGGTTGTAAATGAAAGCTAAGATTTTTGCAACGACAATATTCTTATTGCTTATTTCTTGCTCTACGCAAGAAGATGAGCCTTGTGAAAATAAACACGGCTATTTGCGCAAAGATGGCAAGGAACTTGCTTGCCCATTTACTTTACAAGGGAAAATCTCCAATAAAGAATGGGCTAATTTGGAAAGCAAAGTTGCTGTTGTAGATTCTACCGATGACGATTTCTATCCTTTGATGAAATGGAATTCCCCATACGTGTATAAGGTTAAAATGATCGGTTCAAAAAAAGATTTTACAGAGGAGCAATACACAGTATCTCTTCAGGCAGTTGACAAAAACCACAAAGCGTGTGGGGAAGCTAAAGAATTTATATTCCATAAAATTGCAAAAACTGCCGATTCGGTTGAATACAATACAGTGCCTGCAGATAGCGAAAATGATCTTGATCGTGAAAAGTATTTATTTTTTGCAAAAAGAGAATATCCCTCTTATGGCAGGCGTGAAGCTACATATATAGGTCTTATTGGCGGAAGTATATTCTTTTATCATGTTCTTAAAATTTGCGATGGCGATTTTTATATTAAGGGAGAAGTCATTGAGTAATATTATCTCTATTTTATATTTTTTATCTTTTTGTCATAAGAAACTTGCGGCTTTCTAAGCATACGCATCAAACGCCGTTCCGCCTTCTAGGTACTTGGGTTTGTTTTTTTGAGCGTTCCTTTCAGATTCCGCACTTCTCCACGCTTCATTGTAGGTTTTGCAAAATTCCTGTTGTCGGGCGAATTCTGCGTCTGTACCTATGCAATGCCAGCCGTTCTGTGAATAGTCTGCTATCAGTACTCCGTTGCTACGAATTTCCGCAGATGTTAATTTGTCACCTTCAAAACAGGCACTATATGCAGAACATTTCATTTCAATAATTTGATTTTTTTTATCACCTTTTTTTTCCAATTCTATAAATAATTCTAGCAATGTTTTTCTTGCTTCTTCTGGTTTTTGCTTAATAGCATTTGCGTTGGTAAACATTTCTTTTGTTGAATTAGTTACAATGTTCTCTCTATCTGGAGAAACTGACGATATATATTCATTTTTTAAATCCCAATATTCTTTGGTAGTGCTGTGGAAATGTCCTTTTTTTTGGTCTGCTATTGCTATTCTTACAATATCTTCTTTTATTTCCTCGTCACTTCTTGTAGGTTCTGTTTTGGAGTACATTTCTGTGCTTTTTTTAAAATCAGGCAATTTGATGTTTCCTACTTTTGCCCCCGTTCCAAACATGTCCGTTTTAGAGCGTATAGTGCCATCGTTTAGTTTGTAATACATCGTTCCAGAGTCATAAATAACACTGCCAACACTGCTCATAAAAACCTCATTTTTAAGCCCTTTCGCTCATTAACTTATCGTAGGCACTATTATATAATTCTTTTAGTAAACTAGGATTTTCAATACCATTGACATTGGGGACTTTGGGTTGTTCACTACGCCTTCCTACAGAAAAATCGTATGCTGCATTATACGCAGCATTGGCTTCCTGTTTACGTGTCCATTCTGCTGTTGTAAGCTGTTGAACTAATGCTCCCCCGCTTGTTTCCCCGATATACCCCATTATTGAAAATCTTCTTTCGCTTCCTTCTGATTTAATGTCGGGGTCAAAAAAATCCATATATTGTACTTTGCCGTCTTTAATTGCTCCCTCATACATATCGCTTTTTAACATTCCATTTTGTATTCCATTTGTGCCTTCATTTATAGCACTGTTATCTTTTCCTTTGTTTTCAAGCCCGTCTAGCAAGTAGTCTAACAACTCCGTCTCTTTTTCTTCTTCTTCCTCTTTATGCGATCTTTGAGAGTCTATTTGCTGAAATGTGCCGCTCATTCTATAATCTTGTGAGATTGCTCCAATTGTTTTGCTTATTTCCTGAACTGATTTTTTTAAGATGCCTGCTCTGTCTGGTGAAACGGATGATATGTATTCGTCCATTAATTTATTGAACTTCTCATTATAATTACTTGATTCTCCTGTTCTTGCGTGTTCCTTTGCAAGCTCTTCTATATCTTTTAAAATTTCTGCGTCACTTCTTGTAGGCGTGGTTTTTGTATGTATATATCCCGGACAGTTCACATTGCCCGTTTCTGCCATATCTTTGAATGGGTCATAATCTGTAAAGGTGAAATCTCTGCTTTTGTCTGCTTTTGGTATATCTTCGTCAAGGGTGGGTATTACAAAAGGAATGGCATTTTGCGATGTTTTTTTGACAACATCATAACCGCCTTGAGCGTTTGCGATAACATAGCCGCTTATCTTGTCCATGAAGACTCCATTTTAGTGTACTTGATCTTGTATACGCAAAAATTGTGCCGTTTTCGGCGAAATTCGCTTGAAAACGGCGGTTTTCACGCCGATAAGTGGTTGGGATTTATGAAGTTGCGTATAATTTACGCAACAAGGCTGAAATTGGCAACAATGTCTTATATATTCACTGAACTTCTTTCAAAACTTTTATTCTATCTCTGTACGTTTTATCTAAGCAGTTAATATCAACTTTGCATTTGCTTAGGGTTTTTCGCCACTCATTTTGGTCTTCTTCAAGAATAATTTTTAGAGGCTGATACAATTTATTCAATCGCACATCTAATTTTGCTAATTCTTCGTTAGCGCAAATTGCTAATGCAGTTGCATTGTTAGTACTTTCGCAATTAAAGCTGGTTTTGTAAAAATTTCCTTTATTGACAGTTTCAACTTTGGCTTTTGGTTTTGGCTCTGAAACTGGTTTTGGGGCCGGTTCAGGTTCTGGCTCTGGTCCTTTAAGTACTGCTGCTATTGCTTGGGCTATATCAGCATCTGTTTGCTTCTCAGCTTCAGTTCGGTTTCTAGGAGCTTCGTTTTTTTGGGTAATTTTAGGTTCGTTTTGCGCTTTCTTTGTTACAGTAGTGTCTGAAGAATTTCCTATGCTATCGGAAACACCTAAATCTTGCACGGGATTTTGTTGTAAAGTATCTGCTTTAACAACAGCATTGTCGTTTTCTTTTTCGGCTTTCGCTCCTATGTAATCATAATAAATATTCATGTAATAAGGTTCAGCAAAGTATGCAATAATTGCAAGAATCAAAATAATTATTAGAAAATAAAAAAAGCAACCTTTCTTTTTCTTTTTTGTTTGTTTTATCGGTTCGCCAAATATTGATTTTTCATCTTTTCTTGAGATTTCTTCTACAACTTTTTGTGGAGCTTTCTTGGGAGCTTCTTCCACGACTTCTTTCTTAGGAGCTTCTTCCGCGACTTCTTCCTTAGGAGCTTCTTTTGCAACTTCTTCCTTAGGAGCTTCTTTTGCAATTTCTTTCTTTGGAGCTTCTTCCGCAATTTCTTTCTTAGGAGCTTCTTCCACGACTTCTTCCTTGGGAGCCTCTTCCACGACTTCTTCCTTGGGAGCTTCTTTCACGACTTCTTCCTTAGGAGCCTCTTCCACGACTTCTTCCTTAGGAGCTTCTTCCACGACTTCTTCCTTAGGAGCTTCTTTTGCGACTTCTTCCTTGGGAGCTTCTTCCGCGACTTCTTCCAGAGGAACTTCTTCTGCGACTTCTTTCAGCGGAGCTTCTTCTGCAACTTCTTCCTGCGGAGCTTCTTCTGCGACTTCTTTCAGCGGAACTTCTTCCGCAGCTTCTTCTTGCGGAGCTTCTTCCTGTGGAACTTCCGCTATCACTCTCAGTTTTCCCGTTAACCTTTCCTTTTCTGCTTTTAACTTTTGCTCTTCAGCTATTAGCTTTTGATGTTCTTCTTTTAATCTCTGCTCTTCCCTTTGCCTTTCCTCTTCTTTTAATCTCAGCACTTCCTTTAATCTTTCTTTTTCTTCTACTAACCTTTGCTCCTCAGCTATTAGCTTTAGTTCTTCTTTTTTTAGCTTTTGCACTTCTCTTAATCTCTGTTCTTCCATTAACCTTTTTTCTTCCATTAACCTTTTTTCTTCTACTAACCTTTTTTCTTCTTTTAATCTTTCTTTTTCATCTTTTAACTTTTGCTCCTCTTCTTTTAACCTTCTCTCTTCAGCTATTAGCCTTTGTTCTTCATCAACTATCTTTTGTTGTTCTTCAGCTATTAGCCTTTGTTGTTCTTCTTCTTTTAGCCTCTGCTCCTCCATTAACCTTTTTTCTTCTTTTAATCTTTCCTCTTCCTCTTTTAACTTTTGCTCTTCCCTTAATCTATCTCCTTTTTTTAATTTTTCCTCTTTTTGTCGCATTTCAGTCAACATTCTCTTGACTTCTTCAACAGAATATTTAATGCCACAGTGTTGGCAAATAAACATATTTTCTTGTTTAAACAACTCGCCCTGACACACTTCGCAAACTACTTGTTGTTTCATTTTTCACCACCTCGGTTAGTTAAAAACTTGCCCATTACCATAAGATAGAAAAAATAAGCTTGACCCGAAGGCTGTCCCAAAACAAGATCTTTTGTAAGAGTTAGGTAATAGGCAAAGGGAGCATTTTAGAGACATGGCGAATCTACATCAATGCCTCCCTCAGAAATAGCTTCTCTATAAGGTTCAACAGCAATTAGCTTATAGTTTTCTGTCAATTCGGCAATTTCTTTAGCCGTCATTGATACAGTCCAAGACATATCTGTTTCGTGCATTATAGCTCCCGGTAGAGGCAACTCTCTTTTGCCTCTAGCCTCTTTTGCTTGATAATATTCCTGCATTCTATTTGAAACATCTAGCCATTCTTCATAGCTAACCCTTTCGCCGTCCACATAGTACTCGTATTCCGTTGGTCCTTGAATGCCAAGGGTGTTCACATAGTTTTCATGTATAAAAAAAATCAATAATTATAACTTGTTTTTTTTCATTGCCGCCGCTTGCAATCTGTTCATCCATCCACTCTTTCACGGCATCGTCTATTATTAGCCTATTATGATCATAAGCGTTAAAGTAGGCACTGTCGCTTTCATCGTAGTAACAGCGATCTTCAACGCAAGTTTTAGCAAGCGCTTTATCTTTGCAGCCAACAGTCGCTGCGTTATTACCGTTGCAAGCCAAGAATGCAACCGATATTGCAATGGCGCAAATGAGTTGTTTTTTCACAGGAACCTCCGTTTTTTAATCATCCCTATATATAAATATACATTTTTTTTACACAAAGGTATGATTTTTTTTTAAAATGTCGTTTTTGTGTGATTTTTTTTAAAAAAAAGGTCATTTTTTCGTAAGAATAATACATATTTATGAAAAAGGTACTCTTTTCAAAAAATTAATGTATATTTAGAAATATGTTTTTGATCAAGGAGAGCTTATGTCAAGTGATAAAGTTTTAAAAATCATAGCGCTTGCTTTTGTGCTAATTTTTGTCGGATGCGGGCCGATAGCTGTTAATCTGAACAAGTCTCCATCGAGCGGAGTTGTAGCTGCTGTCAGTAGCGACCAGTCGAAGAAGGTATCATATGCATTCGAGTCGCGTTTGCCGGATGATTTCAGACCTTTTGACAACAGAGTACAAGTTAACATAAACAATTACTACGAATCAAATCTAAAACATTACATGAGCAACAAGTATTCGGTTGTCAAAGGTTCGAGCGATTACAATGTAGAGTTTGTGCTTGAATCGAGCAAATCGGAGTGGCACGAAGCTGGCAAGACTGTAGCCAAAGCAACTTACAGCGATGGTACGACTGCAAGCGCATCAGTTCAACACATTACCGTATCAACTGAGTTGACCGTAAGGGTAAAAGTTACCGCTGGCGGTAAGGAAACGGAAAGGGAAATCATTTCAATAGGCGAATACACCGCTGCACAAGACGCTGTGCCTGGTAGTTTCAACGTTGCCATCGAAAAAAGCATATTGCTAATAGACAAATTTCTTGATGGCGTAATGGTTGTGGATACGGAAAATCTTATCAACGAATAATCTCTCTTTGCATCTCCACCCAAAAGTGCCGATGCAATAATAAAGTACCTCTAAAAAATGGCACAATTTTTGCATATATAATTTTAACCATTTTTAAATGAGGTTTTTATGAACATAGAAGGATACCATGCCGCAGGTAATAGCTATAGCTATGAAACAAGAAAAACATTTTCCGCTGACTCTAAGTCTTCTACACCTGATGATATTCCAATTCCCGTCTCTACACCTGAAGCTTCCCCTAAAGTTTCTCCACCTAGCTATTTCCAAGGCGAAACTTACTCAAATTTCCAAGAAGATTATCGCATGAATAGTGCATTTATTCAAGTGAATGAACAGAGAAAAGATGAGTTGCAGAGAATAGATGAAGCCGATGATGAAGCAGATTCCGAAGCGGAGAATTTTCTTCAAAAATATGTAAGCGAAGGGGAAGAAGAGGGGGATGAAAAAAGCGAATCTCTTACAGATTATTTGTTGGAAGCGTTGAAGGGCAACGAACAAGAATTGAACGTTCCAGGCAATTCGTATATGAGTGTTGAAGATAAATTGAAATATTATGAAACTAGTTTCCCGGAATTGTTTCCCCCAGGAACCTTTAATCTTTAATCATATTTCAACTTCTCCTACGAAATTTTCTATATTTATAGCGATGCGCGTGGCATCAAAAGGAGATATTTTATGATCAATATCAATTCGCCGATTAGCTCAGTAACCTTCCCAAAGGTTAACACTGCAATAGCACAGAAACAAAACGATGGCAATTCCAGCGGAAACGCTAGCAATGCAAGCTCTGCTTCTTCATTCGGCCCTGCCGCACGTGTTGACATAAGCGAACAAGCTATTCGCATGAAACCAGCCAGGTTTTCTGTAAGCCCGGACAGGAAGTATGATGTTTTAGCGGAAGTGAAAAAGAGCATTGCTGCACGTGAAGGCACGGCCAACAATGCCGCGAAACCGAATGAGGCAACAGAGACAAAAAGCAGCAAACCAGCCAGATTTGCCGTAGATCCGAGCAGGAAGTATGATGTTTTGGAAGAAGTGAAAAAGAGCGTTGCTGCTCGTGAAGCTGCTAACGAAACGGCAAAGAATGCGACAGTAGCAAGCTAATTTGCCTAATGACAACCAAGTCTTTGATTCTTTCCATGCTCTACAAATAACGCATGGTATTCTTGGAACAATTCCACAGATGGCTTCAAATTGTCCATAAACCATTTTCGCAAGGTTTCGTAGTCTGTTTTTTCTTCAAAAATACCAAAAGCGGCAAGGGTTCTTTTTGTGTAGGTATCTATTACAAATGTTGGTAAATGAAAAGCGTAAAGCAAAATTGAATCCGCAGTTTCTCTGCCCACTCCTTTGACATTTAAAAGCTCGTCACGTTGCACCGAGCCGTTTAGAAACCAATGTGCTATATTCTTTAAATACATTGTTTTTTGATTGCGGTAACCTGCTGGGGTTATTAGAGTTGCGATTGTTTCGTTGTCGGTTTTCAAAATTTTTTCAGGGGTGTTTATTTTTGCCGCAAATAGATTGTCCAACGCTTTTTCCACTTGAAGCCAGGATGTGTTTTGCGTTAAAATAGCTCCCAGGCAAACTTCAAATTTGCCTTTTTTTGTCGCTGGCAAGCCAAACTTGTTCGGATGATAACCCCTGCTCTCAAATTCGCTTCTAACAGGCCACCAGCCTTGCGCTCCGTAAAGAGAGAAAAGCTTGTTGTAAAGTTTTATTGGAGTCATTCGCAGGTCCGGAATGTCAAATCAAAGCTGGATTTGCTGCCAACTCCCAGAATGCTTTCTATCTTAAGTTCGCCGCCCATAAGCTCAATGAAACCCTTTGTAATAGGAAGACCAAGGCCCGTTCCGCCATGTACTCGCGAAGCGCTGTTATCGGCTTGCATAAATGGCTCGAATATATTGGCAAGTTGCTCCTCGGACATTCCAATGCCGCTATCTTCCACTTCAAAACTTATAACAGCCTTTCCATTTGAAATACTTTTGACTGCTGCTGTAAGCCTTACTGTCCCGTGAGTTGTGAACTTAATGGAATTTGAAAGAAGGTTCAAAATCGATTGACGCAACCTGACTGGATCGCCTATGAGTTTCTTGCCATAAGTTTGCCCCACAGAGCATAATAATTTTATGCCCTTATCTTTGGCGCTAAGAGCAACTGCCTTCTGGCAAGTATCGCAAATTTCATTTAGGTCAAATGGGATTTTTTCAAGGACTACCTTTCCGGAATCTATTATGGATATGTCCAAAAGATCATTGATTATTCCGAGTAATCCTTTGGAGCTAGTTTTGATTTTTTCAAAATAGTCCCTGATGGTAGGCGAGATGCTCTTGTTGTAAAGCGCGAGGTCGGTAAATCCGATTATGCTGTTCATTGGCGTGCGAATCTCGTGGCTCATTTTGGCGAGGAACTCGCTTTTTGCCTTGGATGCAGCCTCAAGAGATGCCATAGTTTTTTGCAATTGCGTAAAAAGCCGGTGTATAAAAACATTTGACAATATGAGTATAAATGCAATAACCATAATCCCCAGAATAAAAAATGCAGTCAAAGTAGTTTTGAAATCATTTATGCTAGATGGCAATATTGCAATAGCATACCACTTAAGCGTAGGAATGGAAATAACCGCAGCTTGAGCGTTCTCGGCGGCAAAGGATTGCGCTTCGCCAGATTTAAGATTTCTCACCTTTAATAAGACATCAGTATTTCCAAAATATGTCTCTTCCAGTTTGTCTTGTATGTTCTTTTTGGCAGCGACAAGCTTTACATCGCTAGCACCTGTTATTTCTCCGTTTGAATTGAAAAAATAAAGGATTGCTTGGCCATGGTAATTCTTATATACCGCCTCTATGAATTCAGTTAAATCGATGCCGGTTCCCAGCATTCCAATAGCCTTGTGCGAAGCGTTGAAAACCGGAGCGTTAATCCAAAGCTTGGTTACATTCAAATCTGGATTGTAATTTATGTTGAAATTATAAATCTCTGTTTTGTTAAGAGTCAAATTATACCAATAGTTTACGGAATCGGTTTCGTCAATTAGGTATGGCTCTGCGCTTTTGGTGTAGAATATCTTGTCAATATCATTTATCCAAAAAACCGCATCGTTCAGAGCGCGATTATAGGCATTTATTTCACTCTCAGCCATTTTTTTCAAGTCAGGATCGGTTGGATTTTCAAAATAGCTTTTGATCTGCGGCGAGCTGGCCATTTTCAGAACGATAGCGATTTCCTTGTTCACGGAAATCTCAAGTTTTGTTCGCTCAATTTCGAGCAGTTTTGTCAACTGCCAGCTTTTGTTGTGCCTGATTATTTGCTGCATGGAAAATAAAAAAGCGATACTCCCGACAATGAGAATTGTCAGAAACAATATTACGGAAAAAACAACATATTTGCGAAACATAAAGGTTATAATATATAATTTTCTAGATTCCCCAAAGGGAGTGAAATCAAAATGAGAACAGGTAAAACTCAAAGCATAGGATTCAAGTTATTAAGTTCGTCGATGAGCCTTTCGGTATTGACGTTTTTGGTGCTTGGCATAGTGGCTGTTTTTTCCGTCAACAGCATTTTCAAAAATAACACGGATTTCTGGAAGAGAAAAGTGGTGGCAGACTACGATGAGCAGATAAGGAGCCAAACGCTGCAAATGCGCTCTTTTTTGGCTTATGCATATTCCGAGTTTGAAAACAATCAGCTAACCTTTGACGAAGCCAAAAAACAGGCTGCCGATTATTTGAGAGCTTTTCGCTATAGAGAAACCTCCAAAGGCGGGTATTTTTTCGTTTATACATCCGATGGAACCAATATCGTTATGCCTTCATTGCCGGAACGTGAGGGGACCAACTGCCTGGATTTTAAGGACTTTAACGGAAAACCTTACATAAGGACATTTATAGAAATAGCAAAAAGCAGCGATTCCGGCGGAATTATAGAGATTTACTCAAGAAAAAATGATCTTGATATGGAGGCCCCCGAATTAAAACGAAATTACGTGGTTTATTTTGAACCATTTGACTGGATTTTAGGGACTGGAAGTTTTATTACCGATATAAAAGAGACCGCTTTTATTCAGGAAAGGCTTATTTTCGATTATAAGAAGAATATTGAGTATATTTTGTTTGGGATTTGGCTGGCTGCCTTTTTTGTTTCCATATTCGTGCAGGTGAAAATCGCTTCTAAAATAACCAAGCCTATTATTTCTCTTATACAGAAAAATGCAAAATTCATTCAGAAAAACATTGATGCAAATTATGTTTCCTCCATTACAATTCCTTTTCAAGGGGATGAAATCTCCGCTTTGGAGGAATCGCAAGAGCAATTTATGGAAACGCTTCATAAATACATTGATGAATTAAATTCGGCAAATATCCGAGCCTCCACCGATAGCATGACAAAACTTCGCAATAGAGAAGCTTTTTACCATGATAGTTGTGCGGAAGCCGAAAAAAGAGAATCCAGGAAGTATTATTTTTGCCTTATAGATTTAGACTTTTTCAAAGAAATCAACGATTGCTTTGGACACGCGGAAGGCGACCGTGTTTTAATAAGATTCGCCGAGTCTTTGAGAAATGTTTTTGGAGAGAAGAGCATTATCGCAAGAATGGGCGGAGACGAGTTCGGCGTGTTCTGCTCGCATTTGAAGAACGAAGAGCAGATTAAGGAAGTCGTTGAAAAGTTCAAAAGCGAGGTTTTTAAGATTAAGAAAGGCGATAGCGATAATGGAGTTACCACAAGCATTGGAATTGCAGCATTTAATGCAGTTGCTTCTGATTTTAATTTTAGGGTATTATACAATCAAGCTGATAATGCATTGTATAAAGTGAAAAAGAAGGGCAGAGACGGCTGGGAGATATTCCGCTAAGGCATTCCGCCGTGCTGAGTGCATATATAAGCGGAAACCTCGACCGCTTTTTGATGAGCTTCTCGCAAACTTTTCCCCAGCAGCAGAGCTGCAACAAATGAACCGGTAAAAGAATCGCCCGCTCCCACGGTACTCACAACTTGTACTTTTGGAGTCTCTAAATACGAAGTTTCGCCGTTTGCAAATATATAGCTTCCAACTGCGCCCTTTGTTTCCATAACTATTTCCAGATTATATGTTTTCAATAAATGCGAGCAAACTTCCAGTTCATTCATTCCGATAAGCTCAAAAATCCGTGCAATTTCCACAGTTTCTTCTTCATTTATTTTCAGCATATTGCAGCATTGCAGCGAGGAGTGTATTATTTCTTTGCTGTAAAAATGCTGTCTTAAATTTATATCGAAAATTCTGTATGCATTTTTGGGCACAGTTTCCAAAAAGCGATGAGTGGTGGCGCGCGATACTTCACTGCGTTGTGCCAGCGTACCAAAGTAAAAGGCTTTGCAATTCTTGGCAAATTCCTCAGACTGTTTTGTAAATGGAATATTGTCCCAGGCCACGTTTTCGCATATTTCGTATTGCGGAACGCCATTACTGTCCAAAGCGACTTGGACTGTTCCTGTTGGATAATTTACTTTTTCAATCAGAAAATTGAGTTTTTTCTTTGCCAGAATATCTAAGAGTTCTTCTCCGAGTTCGTCATTGCCAACGGCGCTCACAATGCATCCGTCAAATTCGAGCTGCGAGGCGTGCCAGGCAAAATTTGCCGGCGCACCGCCAAGCACTTTCTTTTGCCCAGGGAATATGTCCCAGAGAATTTCGCCTAATCCGATTATAGAGGGAGTCATTGTTGATAAGGTAGAAAGGTTAGAACCTGTTTGAAAATTTAACACCACAGTGAAACAATAACGTTTCAAAACTGAACATTTGTTTTAGCATTCCTTGATTCTATCGGGGTTGTTTCACAGGCACGATTTTTGCCATATATTCTTTATGCAAGAATTTTCAAAACAAGCGGAGCGAATACTGGGCAAGTCTCAGGAAATTCAAGATAAGGCTAGTCATGGCGAGTGGGATACGCCACACTTGGCAGCTGCATTGCTGGATAACCCGGATGGAAGGCTTAAAAATCTGTTCAAAGCGAAAAATGCAAAAACACAGGAAATGCGCAGCGCAGTTCAAAAAATTTTGGACAAACTGCCTCGCATCGTTGAAAGCTCGGACTATGACAATCACCCTAGCAGCGATTTATCCAATGTGCTGAGAGCCGCCGTGAAAATGGTGCGTGCGGAGCAAGGTAGCACAGCAGAGCCCGGGCACTTGCTGGTTTCTCTGATTAAAAATGCGGGCGACAGACAGCTATCTTCAATTTTTGAAAATGCGCTTGGCAATGCGGAAGCGGTTCGCACTTGGCTTTCAACGGTTGTTGTAAAAGAAGACTCCGTTTTGGATAAATATGGCAAAGAACTGGTTTCTTTAGCCGCAGATGGCAAATTAGACCCCATAATCGGGCGTGAAGAGGAAATTCGCAGGGTTATACGAATTTTAGCCCGCAAAACAAAAAATAACCCGGTTCTGGTAGGGGAGCCTGGAACCGGGAAAACCGCTATAGTTGAAGGTTTGGCGCACAGAATTCACAAAAACGACGTGCCAGATGCCTTGAAAGGAAAAAAAATATTTTCCCTTGATTTATCCGCTTTAATAGCAGGCGCAAAATATCAGGGCGAATTTGAAGAAAGGCTAAAAGCAGTTTTAGACGAGCTTGAACAGGAGCAAGACACGCTTTTGTTCATAGACGAGATTCACAATATAGTTGGCGCAGGAAAAACGCAGGGAAGCATGGATTTGGGCAATATGCTCAAACCTGGCCTCGCTCGTGGCGAACTTCATTGCATAGGCGCAACCACAACGGTGGAATATCGCAAATACATAGAAAAAGATGCCGCTCTTGAACGCCGCTTTCAGCCTGTGCAGGTGGCGGAGCCCAGCCAAGACGAAGCTCTTTCCATTTTGCGTGGCATAAAAGAGAGCTTTGATGCCCACCACGGCGTTCGCATTCAAGATAACGCTTTGGTCGCTGCTGTGCAGCTTTCCAGCCGCTATATTTCGGATCGCTTTTTGCCGGACAAGGCTGTGGATTTGATAGACGAAGCGGCGAGCATGGTGAAAACGCAGTTAGACACAGTGCCGGAAGCTCTGGACACTTTGCAAAGACGGCAATTGCAGCTTCGCATTGAAGAAAAAGCGCTTGGCATGGAAAATGACGTGGCTTCAAAAGAAAGATTAAAAGAATTGCAGGAAGAATTGAAAGGCGTTGATGCTGAGGTAAAGGAACAACAGGAACTTTGGCTGCAAAAAAAACTTCGCTTTGAAACATTTAAGAATGCGCAGGCGGAACTTCGCGCTGCGAAAGAGGCTATGGAAAAAGCCGAAGCGTCTTATCAATTGGAAAAAGCGGCGGAGCTGAAATACAATAAAATTCCCATGCTGGAAAAAGCGATTGGTGAAGACGAGATTTTGGAGGTTGTTACCGAAGAGAATATTGCGCAGATAGTCTGCCATTGGACTGGCATTCCAATTTCTCGCTTGCGTGAGGGTGAGCGTGAAAAACTTTTGCATTTAGAAGAGCGTTTGCACAAGAGATTAATCGGGCAGAACGAGGCTGTGGAAGAGGTGTCGCTTGCCATTTTGCGCAACAAGAGTGGGCTTTCAAGGGAAAACGCTCCGATTGGGAGTTTCCTGTTTTTGGGGCCAACGGGCGTTGGAAAAACAGAGCTTGCACGAGCCCTTGCCACAGAGTTGTTTGATAGCGAGCAGGCTATGCTTCGCTTTGATATGAGCGAGTATATGGAAAAGCACAGCGTTGCAAGGTTGATCGGCGCGCCTCCGGGTTATGTTGGCTACGATGAGGGCGGTCAGTTGACAGAGGCGGTGAGAACGCATCCGTATTCCGTGCTGCTCTTTGACGAGGTAGAAAAAGCTCATCCCGACGTATTTAACGCTTTGCTTCAAGTGCTTGACGAGGGGCATTTAACAGATGGCAAAGGTCGCAAAGTGAATTTCAAAAATACGCTTATTTTGATGACTTCAAATTTGCTGGAAAAGGATTTAAAATCATTCTTCCGCCCGGAATTTTTGAACCGCTTGGATAACACTTTGATTTTCAAGCATTTGGAAAAGAATGAGTTGGCGCAGATTGCGCAAATAAAGCTGAGTGCTCTTGCAAAGCGTTTGAATGCGCAGAGAATAGAGGTTGTTTTTGAGCAGTCCGTTGCAGAAGGTATTATAGAGCAGTGCTATGATGCGCAGTATGGCGCAAGGCCAATTCAGCGTTATATTCAAAAGCATTTGGAGTCTTTGCTTTCAAGGGAGATTATTTCCGGGAAAATAGCAGCGGATTCGAGGGTTGTGGTTGATTGGAGAGGAGGGGAGTTTTGTATATAGTAACTCAAAAACTTCAATTTTGCTTTTTTTCTAAATTCTCTGCTAAATGCCCACAAGCCTCCAACAATTCAAAGTTCCGCTTTCGCAGAGAAACAATATCCCTGAGGTCATAGAAAAACTCACAGGACAGCGTGTTTTCAATGTGCATATAGAACGCCTCGCGCTTGACTGCAGAAGCAAAGGAAATCCGCACTTTGTTTGCAATGCGACTTATAATACAGACGGGGGCGCCTCTGTGGACTGCGCAACGCTTCTCAAAAAATATGCAAAAAACGACGAAATGCCAAACGAGGTTTCTATTGTAGGTGCAGGCCCTGCGGGCCTGTGGGCTGCTTATGGATTGCTCTTAAAAGGGCACAAGGTTAATCTATACGAACAGGGGAAGCCAGTAGAAGAGCGATTCAGAGATATACGCAGATTTTTGAAAAGCGGAATTTTTTTGGAACATTCAAATATATTTTTCGGAGAAGGCGGGGCTGGGGCTTTTTCCGATGGAAAACTGAATACCAGAAGCAGAACGGAATTTTCACAGGCGGTTCTCGGAGACCTAATAAAAATCGGAGCTTCTGAAGAAATTGCGTATTTGGCAAAACCGCATATTGGCACAGATAGATTGCAGTTTTTGATAAAAAATATGAGAAAACTGATTTTAGAGCTCGGCGGTAAAATTTATTTTGAAAGCTGTTTGCAGGATATTTCCGTTGCGGGGAATCGCTTAAATTCAATTTGCATAAATAAAAAATGGCAACCATGCGAAGCGTTAGTGCTCGCAAACGGACACTCCGCAAGAAATATTTATGAAATGCTCGCTGCGCACGGCGTGCTTTTGGAAGGCAAATCTTTTGCGATTGGAGTGCGCATTGAACATCCGCAGAGTTTTATAAATGAAAGCCGTTTTGGCAGCGGCGTGGATTGCAAATTAACGGGAGCGGCAGACTATACCTTAACAGGAAAAACCGCCTACAGCTTTTGCATGTGCCCGGGCGGAGTCATTGTTCCTTGCGCATCCGAGCCAAACGGAGTGGCGACTAACGGAATGAGCTACAGCCGCCGCAATTCACCCTTTGCGAATTCTGCGCTTGTGGTTCCGCACAACATTGAAAAAAACGACATAAAAAGCGGAATCGCATTGCAAAGACAACTGGAAACAGCCGCTTTTGAAATGTCTGGCAAAAAATTTCTCGCACCCAAACAAAGCGCAGAGAGCTTTTTGACAAAAAAAGGCAACCTGTGGGATTTGATGCCAAACAACGTATCTTGCGCATTAGAAACCGCTCTGCACGAATTTGAGAAAAAAATGCCTGGCTTTGTAAAAAACGGCACTCTGATTGCTCCGGAAACCAGAACATCATCGCCAATTCGCATTGTTCGCAAAGAAAACGGAGAATCTGTTTCGGTTAGCGGCATCTATCCGGTTGGCGAAGGCGCTGGTTATGCCGGCGGTATTTTGACGAGTGCTGCAGACGGGGTTCAACTATCGGTAAAATTATGAAACAAAACCTGGACATTATAATAAGCGGTGCACGCAAGCACAACTTAAAAAACATTACCGTCAGCATTCCACGCCATAAAATAACGGTAATCACGGGCGTGAGCGGTGCGGGCAAAAGCAGCCTTGCCTTTGACACGCTCTTTGCAGAAGGTCAGCGCAGATTTTTGGAAAGCCTTTCAACTTACGCTCGCAGATTTCTCGGCAAAATAGACCGTGGCAGCGTTGACTCAATTCACGGACTTGCGCCTGCCATTGCAATAGACCAGCAAAGCGCCACAAAAACCCCCAGAAGCACAGTTGCAACGCTAACGGAAATCTACGACTACCTTCGCATAATGTGGGCAAGGCTCGGAACGCCGCATTGCCCAACGCACAATAAACCATTGCAAAAATATAACGCCTCGGAACTGCAGCGGTATTTATGCAAAAATTTCAAAGACTTAGCACAAATTTATTCAAAAAAAGAAATCCTTGACAGGGTTCCATTAACCGAAAATAATAAATCCAGACTTCTGGACTCCATAGAAAAAGCTTACGCAGAAAGCGATGGAAGAATAAAAATCACAGTAGAAAACAAAACCGCTTATTACTCAAACTTCCCAAGCTGCCCAGACTGCGACTTCAGCTTGAAAAATCCTCTTGATACGAAAAACTTCAGCTTCAATTCGCATTTCGGAGCCTGCGAGCGTTGCCAGGGACTTGGCGGTATATGTCCGGAGTGCAATGGCGAGCGGTTGAAGCGAGAATTTTTAGCGGTGAAAATAGACGGCAAATCCATAAGCGATGCGTGCAAATTATCAATCAGCGAAGCCTTTGAATGGTTCGGCAATTTGCCGTTCAACAAAACGCAAAAAATAATTGCAGAATCCTTGTTGAAAGAAATTCTTGGCAGGCTGGAATTTTTGATAAATGTGGGCATCCCATATTTAAGCCTTGACCGCAAAGGCGAATCCCTGAGCGGCGGCGAAGCCCAGAGGTTGCGCTTGGCCGGGCAAATAGGCAGCGGCTTGGAAGGCGTGCTATACGTGCTTGACGAACCGACCATAGGCTTGCATCAGAGCGATACAAAAAAACTGCTGAACACGCTCTATAAACTGCGAGACTTGGGAAACACCATTGTTGTAGTGGAGCACGATTTGGAATTCATAAAAGCAAGCGATTATGTGATAGACTTAGGCCCAAAAGCAGGAGAATTCGGCGGCGAAGTTATTGCAACAGGAAGCCCGAAAGAACTTTCAACAAAAAAATACCCAAACAGCTCAACGGTAAAGTACTTAACAGGAAAAGAAAAATTAAAAAACTCTCAACTCTCAACTCTCAACTCTCAACTAAATTCTCAATTCACGCTAAGCAATCTCACTAAGAACAACCTGAAGAATATTTCGGTGAAAATTAATTTTGGGGCTATTACTGCTATTTGCGGGGTTAGCGGTTCGGGTAAGAGTTCTTTGATGGAGTGTATTTATGAGCAGAAAAAGCCGGTTTGCCTTGTGGATCAAACTCCTATAAATTCCAGCCCTCGTTCTACGCCGGTTAGCTATATGAGCATTTTGGATAAGTTGCGAGATTTGTTTGCCAAGTTGCCAGAGTCTAAAATTCGGGGCTATGATGTTGGGCGTTTTGCATACAATAAGGCAGAGGGGCGTTGCGAGGCTTGCGAGGGTAGGGGATATAAGCTGATTGAGATGCATTTTTTGTCTGATGTTTGGGAATTGTGCGAGGCTTGCAAGGGGCGGCGTTATAACAATGAGACTCTTAGCGTTTTGTGGAAGGGTAAAAGCATAGCGGATATTTTGGATATGCAGGTTGAAGTCGCTTGCGAATTTTTTAAGAATATAAAACGAATAGAAAAGCCGTTGCAAATTTTGAAAAGCATTGGGCTCGGATATATTAGGCTTGGCCAGGCTACCATCACTATGAGCGGCGGCGAAATTCAACGCTTGAAACTTGCGGCAGAGCTTTACAAAGCAAATGCGGACAAGACTGTTTTCCTTTTGGATGAGCCAAGCACAGGTTTGCATTTGCAAGACATTCAACCCTTGTGGAATCATCTGCGAGAGCTTTCAAACGCTGGTCACGCTGTTGTTTTTGTGGAGCACCACCCCGATATGATTAAGCTTGCGGATTATGTGATTGAGCTTGGGCCAGAAGGTGGCGAAAAGGGTGGGTATTTGCTCACTTAGCCCGCTTAGGATTATAATTATTGTTCGCAATCATGGCTAAGGCTACGCAGAACATGACTACTCCGCCAACTATAACCTGCTGCTTATAATTGTATTCATGCACATTGAACTTGGGATTTTCCTCAAATCGTTGCTGAGGGGTCAGATTATCGTTGTAATAATCTTCTACAACAGTCTCTTCCGGCGCAGTTGCTTGCACAGATTCTTGCAACATAGCCTGAGCTTCGGAGAACGGTTCGCCCTCAGCTTGCTGCGCAAAAAGCGGAACCGCAATCAGAAGAATGCTAAGTAGAACTCTCATATTTCGCTACCACAGTTGTTTGAATTCCACCTCTTGAATTGAAAATTCCTGTCACTTCCATATTCTTAGGGCTAACGGCTTTAACGCAGTCTTTCAAAACCTTGTTCACAACGTGCTCGTGGAAAATTCCCAGATTGCGGTAAAAGAGCAAATACTCCTTAAAACTTTTCAATTCCAAGCAGAACTTTGTCGGGCGATACTCTATAATAAGAGTTGCAAAATCCGGCAAGCCGGTCTTTGGACACACGCAGGTGAATTCCGGAACCTCAATTCGCAAATCGGTTGCGGAATTCGGGTACATAAATTCCCAATTTTCAATCTTCGGCGTTTTTAACGCCGGAATGTGATTTTGACGATCCTCATAAGAAGATTTGCTTTTCATAACGCCTCCAATATTTTTTCTAAGCAGTCAACACCTTGCTCACCGCTTGATAAAATTTTATACTCCCAAACACCGTCCTTAGACTTTTCGCCATCCGCAAAAACAACGCATTTTGCACCGGCAGCGTTTGCCATTTCCAATTGCTTTCCAAACTTCACTGCATTCAAAGAATGCGAACACGCAATCTCATTTTTGCGAAATTTCGCCGCTGTTTCAAACAAAATTTTCATATCACCGCTAAAACTTGCGATGAACACTGGCAAATTAGACTTCTTTTGCGAAAGCAAATTCTTTTCCGCAAGCAAATCCGCAAGCACAACATCGCCCATTCCAAAACCAACGCCAGTTATCTTTTGCCCGCCCAAAGTCTCGGTTAAATTATCATAGCGTCCGCCGCCAGCAATGGCCCGCATATTTTTATTCTTGTCAAAAACTTCAAAAACAATGCCCGTATAATACGCCAAACCTCGCACAACGGATAAATCCAGTTTAACGCAGTTTTCAAAACCGCCCGCTTTCAATAATTCAAATAATTCCTTTAATTCCGGGCTGTCAATTTCCTCAATCGTGGAGCAACACATAAAAGCGTTTAACTTCTTCGCTTTATCCTCGCTCAATCCCACACTGCGCAATTCCTTTTCAAAATCTTCCGCAGACATCTTCAAACGCTTATCCAAAAGCGGATAAACCAAATTCGGTTCTTTTACTTCCAATTTCTCCAACATAGAAGCTAACAAACGGCGGCTGGAAACTCCAATGTAAAAATCTTTTTCCGTTAAGCCAAAATCAAATAGCATGCTCGCAATCGCAGAAATCAAATCCGCCTCTGCGCTAATGCTCTCCGTTCCTATTATATCCAAATTCAACTGGAAAAATTCACGCAATCTTCCTTTCTGTGCACGCTCGTAGCGAAACAAACGGGGAATTGAAAACCACTTAAAAGGCTTTCTAAGCTCGTTGCCTTTTTGAATAACCATTCTTGCAAGCGTTGGGGTCATCTCTGGGCGCAAAGCCAACGCTCGGTCGCCTTTGTCCATAAAATTGTAAAGCTGAGAAACAATCTCTTCGCCGCTCTTTCCGGTATAAAGCTCCAAATGCTCAAAAATCGGACCTTCGTATTCCTCATATCCGAATTTCAAAGCGGCTTGGCGCCATACTGAAAAAATATGATTTTGCACCCTCATATCAACAGGATAAAAATCTCTTGTCCCTTTTGGCAGTTGAGGAGTTTGGATTTTCAAAACAAATACCCCACTGATAATCTCCCATATACATTTTGCATATCATCTGCTATGCCTTTGAAATCTTCCGGAAAAACGGATAGAAGACCGTAGTTGAAATCAAAAGAGAGCAAGATGTGCTCATTGTAGGGCAAGTAGTTCATGCCTATGCTTAAGCCGGCATCGTAGCGCCTCAGTTCTTTTGAAAAATCGTATTGTTCGCGATCTTCTTCCCGGAATGTTATTTTGTCTGTGCCGGTGTTCAAGTATCCGGCAGAGGCTGCGCCTTTGAATTCTCCGTTTAATAAATATGCATAGTAAGCTCCAGCGTAAACCGAAAAATTGTTCTGCAATACATAGTGAGCCAAAACTGGCAAACTCAAATAGTTGAAACTCATTTCAGTATCCACAGTTCCTCTGAACTTGCCGTGAAAATCTTCAAAACGCAGACTGTATTCTTTTACCTTTGTAGTGGTTTTTGCCCCTTTGTTATCGGAACGAATTCCAGCAGAAACTCCAACTTTTTTATTTATCCATCTAAGAGCTTCAGCCTCTACGGTAGGGCCAATGTTTGAACTGTAATTTTCAATTTTTTGTATGTTTGCCGGTATTGGAAATGGCATTGCGCCGCCAAGATTAAGTCCTATTTTTGCGGATATGTCCCAAAGAGGTCTTTCCGCAGCTAAAGCAGAAACGCAAAGCAATAATAACGAAAGATTAATAATCCTCAATTTCTACCTCGTCAATTATCAATTTAGAGCCTACTCTACCAGCATAATTACCGCCTTCTTTGCTTGCGGCAAAAGCTACGCCCAGTTTGTAATTGCAATTTTCAAAATCAGGTTCACTTGTATAGTGAAATATCGCTTCAAATTCTTTGAATTTTCCATTGGTGTTCGTGCAATTTAATATCTTGGCCTTTGCTATAACTAAATCTGTTTCGTCGATGTTTTTAATTGTTAGAGTAGTGTCTCCTTCGCTTTTATAAAACCATGCATCCATGTTGCATGAGTCGGATTTGCTAGGATTTTCGGAGCCAATGAAAGGTTCGGGGCCTTCTTCGTATTTGTAGTATCCTTTTATGCTTTTTGGCTTGGCTGGATAAATGTATCCTATCTCTGTAGCGGCCAGCGGATCTGTCATTTTGCCCGTATTGAATTTGCCTAAAAAGAAATTTCCGGAAATAATAGGTATGTTTTGCCCAATTACCAAGCCTCCTTTTATGGTTTCCATAAGCACGGCATTGTTCTTGTAACCATCATTGATTTTTTTTGTGGGATAATTTTCAGGATTTTTGCTGTCTATTTTGAGCATTGATAAAGCCAGCCCTATTCCTGCATTTCCGCTAGCCCATTTTAAGCTTGAAGGCACATAATAAACAAGGCTTCCTTCTGATAAATTCCAGAAATCAAAACTAAACATTCTTGGAACGGTGGTATCTATTTCCACGTTATATTCTCGAACATTTCCGTTTTCAGCGGTTACGATGTACTTTAAATAACGCTCGCTTTCGGAAAGCGTTGCTCCTTCAGAAACCTCAATATAGGGTATCTGTTTTTTTAATGAATCGTAAAGAGGGGATTCTGTCCATATATAAATCAAAGATTGGTTATTTTTAATGTTGATTTCTATGGGATTTATGCTATCTATCACAAATTTCTCAATATAATTTTCGCTGATCTTAACATCTTCGGAAGAGCAAGAATAAAATAAGATAAAAACAAAAATGCTTAAAGAAATTTTTCTCATGTTGTAAATATAAAATTTTTCAAAGCTTCTTTCGCTGCATTCTGTTCGGCTTCTTTTTTAGAAAGGCCAATGCCGCTGCCAAGCTGCTTTCCGCCTGCGTTCACCGCCATTTTGAATTTCCGCTTGTGAATTTCGCCCCATTCGTCCAGAGCCTCGTATGCAGGAGCCCCCAGTCCAAGCTCTTGGGTCTTTTCGTTTAGCAGAGTTTTTGGGTTTTGAAAAACCTCGCTTTGCAATATCTCCTTTTCTTTGGAAAACAGAAATTTTGAAAGGATTTCCCTGCATTTCTCAATGCCCGCATCAAGATAAATCGCTCCGAGCAATGCTTCAAACACATCTGCCAAAAGCGCAGGATTCTCCTTGTCCACCTCTTTTGCCGCTATTAAATATGAATGCAGTTTTAAACGCTTAGCCACACCTGCAAGGGCTGTACCGCTTACAATAGCGGATTTCTTTTTTGAGAGCAAACCTTCGTTTTCTTTGCCGTATTTTAAAAACAAAAATTCCGCTGTCAAAAAGCTAACAACGGAATCTCCAAAAAATTCCAAACGTTCATAAGTTTCGCAGTCCGAAACGGATGTTCCCTGCTTGCAAGAGCTATGAGTGAAGGCTTGCCTAAGCAAACCTTTGTTTTTAAAGGAATGGTTTAAAAACTGCTCCAGCTTACGCATTGGCAAGGTAGTTTATAACATCCCCTACGGTTTGGAATTTTTCTGACTCTGTGTCGGGGATTTCGACCTTGAATTCGTCTTCCAGGCCCATTATGAGCTCTGTGCGGTCTAGGGAATCAGCTCCCAAGTCTGCAGTAAAGGAAGCTCCTTCAACAATCTGTTCTTCCTTAACCTCTAGCTTGTCAAGGATAACTTTTTTCACTCTGCTGGCAATTTCTTCGTTAGCCATTTTTACTCTCCTTTCCTTAAATAAGGGATAATTGTTTTAAATAAATATAGAAAATTATGCACCTAGCCCGCCGTCCACGCCCAGTACCTGGCCTGTTATGTAAGCTGCTTCGTCTGAAGCCAGGAAAGCCACTGCGTTAGCCACGTCTCTGGGGGAACCCAAGTCTTTCAGCGGAATGGCTTCTTTGTATTTGGCTATAACCTCGGGTGCAAGCTTGTCTGTCATTGCGGTTTTGATAAAGCCTGGGGCTATGGCATTGACAGTTACGCCTCTTGCAGCGAATTCCATCGCATTGGACTTGGTTAAGCCTATTATGCCAGCTTTGGAGGCGGCATAGTTGGCTTGCCCGGCCTGGCAGCGAATGCCATTTATGGAGGCCATGTTTATTATGCGGCCAGAGCGGTTGCGCATAAGGTGCGAGCTTATAGCCTTTGTGCAAATAAACGCAGAGCGCAGGTTTACGTTCAAAACAGCGTCAAAATCTTCCTGCTTCATGCGAATTATCAGATTATCTCGTGTTATGCCGGCATTGTTGACCAGAATATCGATTTTGCCAAAATCGGCCAAAATCTGTTTGAACACTTCGTCCACAGCTTCGGGGCTGGACACATCGCAAGCATAGCCTTTGCAGGTGACTCCGATAGCTTCCACCTCTTTTATTGAAGAGCCATCGCCAAGTTGAATGTCCAAAATAGCTACATTGGCTCCGTTCTCGGCCAAAACCTTTGAAATTTCCAACCCAATGCCACGGGTAGCTCCTGTGACAATTGCATTTTTGCCTTTTAAATTTACCATGGCATTAATATAGAAAACTTCTTTTTCTATATTCCTTTTCCATGAGCGAGATAGATTTCAATGACAACTGGAAACTGGTTTGGGACCCTGAAAATAAAGGGGTGGCCGGGCGTTGGTTTACGGATATTCCTGCAAGTGCCAAAAGCGTTAAGATTCCGCATTTATGGAGCGAGAATACGGCCGCCACGGCTTTTTATTATAAAAAATTTTCGCCTGAGGGCAAGGATAAGAGATTTATTCTGCGTTTTGAGCAAGCGGCAGTTTATGCGGTTATTTGGATAAACGGAAAATTGGTCGGCGACCATTTTGGCGCGAGTACTTCTTTTGAAATTGATATTTCGCAGTATGTAAAAGCTAGCAACGAGAATTTGCTGTGCGTTAAAATATCAACTGCTTCAAGCAACGGAGCTTTTGAGCTTATGGCGGGAGGAGACCTTATACCCGCAGAAACCATGCCCCTTGGCTTGCCATGGAAGCGTTCCCCATTTGCCGGGCTAACAGGCAAAGTTACTTTGCTTGGCGCAGAAAGAGCTTTGCTGACCGCTATGGAGATAGCTGCAGATGCAGACCACGGGCAAATAAATCTAAAGCTCTCTTTTAACAATCCACGTAATTATGCGGCAAAATTGAAAATTTTTGCCCGCAATCCAAAGCATGAAGTTTCGCTGTTGCAAAAAGAACTCAAGCTTGAAAAGGAAAATACAAGCACAACGCTGCATTTGGGATTTAAGGACGCAAAACTGTGGTCTATAGAAGATCCCAATGTATATGCGATGGAGGTTTGCCTGGAGGGTTCAAATTGCATAGCTTCAAACTTCGGTTTCAAAAAGTTTGATTGCAAGCAAGGCGACTTCTTTTTAAACGATTCAATAATTAAAATTCAAGGCATAGCGTATGTTCAGCATAGAGATGCGGTGATTAAAAAAGATTTGGAGCATATAAAGAAATTAGGCTTTAACGCTGTTCGCACTGGAGGCGCCCCTTTTGGCAAGGAAGCTCTTGAGATATGCGACAAGCTTGGACTGCTGGTATTTCAGGAATTTCCTATTTGCGATGAGCAGTCGGGTAAGATGGGTTTGGAGGCGGTGAAGGCTATAGCTCCTGAAATAGTGTGCGAAGGCGCCAATCATCCATGTTTGGCTGCATGGGTTTTAGGCTCGGACAACGGCAGGTTGATTTTGGAGAATGGCGCAAAGCTTTTGAGCCGCATAGATGCTTTGGAAAGCTGCCACCCAGCTATAAGCAACATTAACAATGTTTCAATAGACAATGACCAAAACTTCAAGCATGGGCATGAAAAGACATTCGGAGCAACGGGAAAAATTATGGGTGTTACCGAGGGAAGTATTACGGCATATTCCTCGCATCGCCTTGCCCTGAGAATTTTCTGCGGAGTTCCATTCTCTCTGTTTTTGTCTCGCTATGGGCTTCCAGAAGATGAAGATTTTATTATACCGGATCCATTTTTTGGCGATGCTTGGCTGCAAGACAACTATAAGCTTATTACAGATGACATAAAGAAAAACGGAAAAGTTTTGCTTTCCGTAAAAAGCAATCCCAGAATACAGACTGTTACGCAGGAGATAAAAACTTTCGTTAAGAATTCCAATGGAGTTTGGCCGAGCGCGGAAGCTTTTGTGAAAAATGCAAACGAGCTTGCTTTGTCTGGTCTTGAGCAGAGCATTCAATGTTTGCAGAGCAGCCCGGTTGTGAGCGGATATTTTATTGAAGATTGGGCGCTGGACTGCAAAACGGCGTCTACCAGGTTATTGATGAGCGGTTTGGAAAGAGTGGTTGGGAAAGGCGAGGGTATTTCGTTCCAGCTGAGTTTGTTAAATGAAAAGAGGTTGAGCGAGGCGAATGTAACTGCGCAGCTTTTGGATAAGGCTGGTAAAGTTGCAGTTTCTCAGAGCAAAAGTTTTTCCACGCCCAAGCTTGCGCTTGCGCTTTTGGGCGACCTTAGCATTAAAGCTCCGCAAAAAACAGGTTCTTATAGGTTGAAGCTGATACTTTTGAATTCGGGAAAAGAGGTTTACTCTATGGAAGAGCCTATAGAGGTAGTCGAGGCTCCTAATATAAAGAGCGTTCTTTCAAAATCTGAATTTTTGGATGCAGCTGAGAATTCTGCGGAAATAGTTAAGATGATAAAGGGCAGGAAACCCGTGTTGTTTACGGCAGCTTTGAGTTCATGGGCAGACAGCTCCATTCTGGAATCTGTTGCCAGCGCTGTTAAGGGCGGAAAAATTCTCTTTATTTCAGATATAATTCCTGAGGATATTAAATTGCTAAACAGCAGTTCGCCATTTAGCTGTTCTTTGGAATATTTTTATTCTTCTGGTTCCTGCGGTGCATCGGTGCATTATGTTCCGAAGAATTCTCCGTTAAAGGATGAGCTTTTTGGAAAGTCTGTTTTTGACAAGACTTGTTCCGCTATTGTGCCCAGTCTTTCTATGCTTGAGATTGAGGGTGCAGAAAACTTGGTATATTCAGTTTCCTTGAAAAACGGAGAATTGCTATCTGGCGTTGATGTGCAGATAATTCCATTTGGAAAGGGCAAGATTGTTTTCAGCACTTTGAATTTTGAAGGATTGGAAACATACGCTCTTACGAATAATTTGTTTGCAAAAATTGTAAATCATGTGGTTGGATAATCATTTTCTATATTATCTCCATGGACATAACTCCCTTAGATATTCGCAATCAGAAGTTTGGCACAAAAACGCTTGGCGGTCTTGATCCGGATGAGGTGCAGGCCTTTTTGAATCAGGTAGCAACTACTTTTGAAAATCTGTTGGTAGAACGGGCAGATTTGCTCAAAACCATAGGCAACGGCAAGCAAACCGTTGAAAACTATAAACAGCTTGAAAAGCGCATGAGCGAAGCCATATATATGATGCATGATGCTAAAGAAGTGATAGAAGGGAAAGCTCGAGAAGCGGCGGATGCAATCATTGCAGAAGCGAGAATGCGCGCAGAAAAAGAAGCCGATGCAATAAGAGGCCAATCCAGCGAATTGCGCGCAGAAGTGGACCGCTTAAAGCAAATGAGAGTAGGCTACTTTGCAAAACTTCGCAATCTGATGAGAACTCAAGAAGAACTGCTCGACAGCATGGAGAACGAATAATAATTATGCTTCGTATCTTAGCCTTGGCAATTGCCCTGGCCTTGCTCTCCTGCGCTCCTAAGCAGGCGGCAAAAGGAGAACTTGTTTTGCATACGGAACAACATACGGTTGCGGCCGGCGAAGAAAAGGTTGAATTTGTTGCTGGAGAGAAAGGCGAACTGGATGCTTCCTGGGGGCTTGGCTCAGATTCTCTGGAAACAAAAATCAGCAAAGAATCGGTAAAAGAGTATATATCCGCAGAGCTTGGGTTTAAGTGGAGCGTTAAAGACACGCTTTGGCATAACTGGGAAAGCATGGCCGAAATGAACCAGGATGCAAGTCTGGCGCTTGTGAATGCTAGCGAGGAACTCGGATTCTTTATTTATGGCGCTCTAATAGATATGAATTTTTTGAATGCAGAAGATGTGTTCAATGCAATGCTAATGCGTCACGGAATTTCTCCTGATCCTGAAAAATTGAGCGTTAAAAAGAGCAATGTCGGCGGAAATGTCGTTTGGAATTTTGATATAGTATTTGTTTCAAGCGGTTTTGATTTTAATTACAAAGGAAAATTCTTTTTTGGAAACGGCAGAGCCATTATGGCAATATCCTGGACTCAAGGGATTTTGTACAACAAATTCAAAAACGAAATGGAACGTGCCATCAATGGGTTGACATTGGAAAAAACATTTGATAAAAATGCAAAACAGAGATTCAGCGCAAGAATAGTGAACATAATAGGATTGCTGAGGTTGGTTGAAGACAAGCCAATAGAAGCGTTAAGCTATTTTGAGCGAGCCAATACCATGGACCAGAAAGATACCATTTATTTAATCAATTGCGGTTTCGTTTACCAGCTTAAAGGTTTGCACGCTCCCGGCATTTCTCACTTTGAATCTCAAATTGAGCTTGTAAAGCGGAGCGGCAAGCTTCTGTATGTTTTGGGCGCAATGCACAAATCTCTTTACAATTTCAAAAAGACAAAAGAATATTCGGAACTTGCTCTGGAAAAAATGCCGCTGGACGAAGAGACTAATATAAATTTGAGCGATGCTTTGTGGGGGCTTGGGCAAAGAGCGGCTTCTCTGGATGTTGCGCTGGATCTCTACGAGAAGCAGCCGAGCGAGCGGCTTGGATTTTATACCGCAAGAACTCTTATGGGCTTGAACCGCTATAGCGAAGCTGTTGATTTGCTTATGGATGTGCAAAAGCAATTCGGCATGAGTTCAAAGCTCGCTGCGGTTTATACGGAAGCGCTTTTCTTTTTGAACCGCTATGAAGAAGCTCTTTCCGTTAGCGAAGAAGCTTTGGCAAAAGACAAAAAGAATGCGAGCTTGCTTTTGGCAAAAGGAAAAAGCCTGTTTTATTTGAGAAATTACAAAGGAGCGGAGCAGACTTTGAGCCAGGTTCTTGCCATAAACAGCGAAAACGAAGATGCAAAAAGCTATCTTTCTGCGTCAAAGGCATTTCTTGGCAAATCCGATTTGAAAGCGATTCAAAAGGCGATAGACCCCGCTGAGCCCAAGCCGGCAAATATCAAAAAATTGGTTTTGGATTCTTTGAGCAACGCGAAGGATTATCCTGTTGCAGCGCATTTTTTGCAGGAGACCGTGAAAATAACAGCGGGGCAGCCCTGGGTTAGCACGGAGCAAAGCTTGCTGCAGGTTTTGAATGCGGCCGGGACTCAGTTGTTCAGCGAAATCATAAAGGATTTTTTGCCAGGCGTGGACAGGGTTTATATAAATGCACTTGATGTTTACGATTCCAACTTCAAATTGAAATATTCCTGGAATCCGAAAAATGCTTACATAACTTACACAACGGCAAAAGCTCATAACAACGAAGCGCAAACCGTTCATATGCCTCTGCAACTCTCTGTTGGGGATTTTGTCTATTATATGGCGAGTCGCACAGCTATAAAGGCAGACGGCTCCATTCCTTACACTCATTACAAATTCAGCCGCGAATATCCGGTTGGGAAAAGCGTGTTCAAAGTTTACGCAGACACCACTAAAATATTGTTTGACGAATACGGAGATGTTGAGCGAGCCGGTTTTTCAAATGGGATAGCCTGGTCTTTTGACAATCCTGTTGTTGTACACAAAGAACCGTATATGCCGGCTTACAAGGATTTTGGCAGCGGCGTGGTGCTTGCGGCGAAAGTTTTTTGGAACGAAGAAGGCGAGCGTTATCACAATTTGATTAGGCATCAGTACAAAAATTCCGTTCCGGTAAGAGAGCAGGCTTTTGATGTTGCCGGCACAAAGAGAAAGCTGGATGCGATTTATGCAATTTCGGATTGGGTGCGCAAGAATATAAAATATACAGCCAGGAGTTTTGGCGGACATTCGCTTATTCCAAAACCCGCTCTTGCCACTTTGCAGGAAAAGCAGGGCGATTGCAAGGACCAGAGCTTGCTGCTTCAGGAAATGCTTGCGGCCATAGGCGTTAACAGTCACTTGGCGTTGATTCATTTGGAAGAAGCCGGCAGCGAAGCTATTTCTTCTATTCAGCAGTTCAACCATAAAATTTTGTATATCCCGGCAACAAAAGACTATCCAGAGCTTTGGTTGGATCCTACCGATAAGGTAAGTAGTCGCCGCCCTGTTCCATTGGATTTGGAGGGCAGGGTAGCGTTGGTGATAAAAGGCGATTCCAGTTATTCTACTTTAACGCCGATTTTGGAAATAAATCAGGAGCACGAGGCGTTTTTGTTTCATCGTTTGCGCATAGACGATAAGGGCATTGGCCATTTCAGGGACAGTCTTGTTTTCACGGGCAAGTTTGCGAGTGCTATAAGAAACGAGCTTTTGCAGCGCGATCAAAAAGAGCAGAGCGATTATTTTGCAAAGTGGATTTCCCAGAGTTTGGAATCTGCGCAGCTTGTTGCGTTTATGGCGCAGAACGTTGATGATTTTTCAAAGCCGTTGATGTTAACTCTTGTGTATAATTCTCCGCAGTTTAACCCATATCCATCGCTATGGGTTCGTTCTTTAATGCGTTTGCCTGCTGTAAAGGAGCGTTTCCATCCAATCCGCATTCCGCACGAAACGAAGTTTCATTATTCGCTTTCCGTAACCAACGCGAAGCTGAGCATGGACAATGAGAAGCCCAGAAATATGTTTGTAACGATGAAGATTTTGAACAAGACTGATAGAAATTTAGAATTGCAATGGCGCACAGACGCAGTTTTTGCAGATCCGAGCGAATATGATGGCATCAAGCGCGAATGGGACGCAGCGCTGAGAATGGCGACTCCGAGGGTTGTGAGGTAACTGAACATTTGAAATTTTATATATTATTGGTGGGAAGGCTTGTAGTGGGGTTCAAGGTAGGATTTGATTTTGCTTTGTTCAAATGACCGTCAAGCCTCCCCATTTCTATAAGCTCTACGCTGTAAATCCTTTTTCCTTGTTCTGTTGCCTCTTTTATTGTTATAAATGCGATATTATCTTCAAATCGTGGTTCAGAAGTTTTTCTATATTACTCTTATGTCTCTATCAGCCGACATCATTTCAAAGATAGTTCAAAGCCTTATAGGCTTGAATATCTATAAGATTATTTTGTTTGGTTCCTATGCCAAAGGCGTAGCTACCGAAGATAGCGATATAGATTTGCTTGTAATATTAGATACGGAAGAATTTGCAAAAACTTTTGATGAAAGAATTGACAGAAAGCAACCGATAAATAAATCTATTCGTGAAATTCGCAAGAAAATTGCAATGGATATTATAGTTTATTCAAAAGGAGAATTTGAGTATTTAGATAAAGAGGAAAGCGATTTTATCAAAGAAATTAAGAATACCGGCATTGAACTTTATGCAAAATGAAGAAATCAAGAAAAATCCGTGGATATTTTACGCTGATAACAGCCTTGCTTTTGCAGAAACTGCTGTTGGCAATGACCAATTTACAGGTGAAGTAGCTTTTCTTTGCCAGCAAGCGGTAGAAAAATATTTAAAAGCCGTTCTTTTTGAATTAAAGATTCCTATTCAGAAAACACATGATTTGGCTAAATTATATGATAAGATAAAAGAATTCAAAGATTTGAATTTAGACGAGGCTTTGCTAGACATTCTTTGCGATTTATACATAGAATCTCGCTATCCTACAGATATAGCTCTCTTGGATGGTAAAATATTGCCAAGCGTGGAAAACGCTAAAACTTACTTTGATTTTGCCAAAAGCGTGGAGAATATTGTTAAAACCGAAATTGAAATTTTACGTCAAGCTTCTACATTAGGAGATAGCTGAAAGCTTGAAACCCAAACTCTACCTCAAACTCAATAAACCGCATGGCTACGAATGCAGCCACTCGCCCACGCACCACCAATCCATATTCTCACTCTTTCCACCGGAATTCATAAAAAGCGGACTGCAATGCGCTGGTCGCCTGGACTACGATACAACAGGCTTGATTCTCCTCTCAAACGATGGCGAATTTATCCACAAAATAGAACATCCCAAAAAAGGCTTTGCAAAAACATATATAGCCACGCTCGCCGAACCGCTAACAGAAGAAATGCAAAAACAACTTATGGAAGGAGTTCAGCTTCGCAACGAAAAACGCCCAAGCTTAGCGCTTGAGTTAAAGCTTCAAGCTGAAAATATCGCCGAAATAACGATAAAAGGCGGGGTTTACCATCAGGTGAAACGAATGTTCGCAGCGGTTGGCAATAAGGTTGTCGCTTTGCATAGATGCAAGATTGGCGATTATGAACTTGGGGAATTGAAGCCTGGTGAATTTGCTATATTGCCCTCGTGATTGACAATAAAAATTTCATTTGCCTTGAAGGCATAGACGGTTGCGGAAAAAGCACGCAGATTGCAGCCTTGGAAAAGCTATTTAAAAGCAAAGGACAGGAAGTGCTCTGCATAAGAGAACCAGGGGGAACCGAGATTTCCGAGCGAGTCAGGGAAATCTTGCTTGACCCAGCGCACAAAGGCAAAATGAACGACATCGCTGAATTGCTCCTGTACAATGCAGCTCGCGCGCAACTCATCCACGAGGTTATAAAACCCGCTTTGGAAAATGGAATCGCAGTTCTGGCAGACCGCTTTGCTTATAGCACGCTTGCATACCAAGGCTATGGCAGAGGATTGAACATCGCTATGATAAAAGATTTGATCAGTATAACTTGCTCAGACTGCCTCCCCGGCAAAACCTTTATTTTAGACATTGAAGTCTCTTTGAGCAGGCAAAGACAGCAAAAAGATAAAACCAGAGACAAAGCAGACCGCATTGAACAGGAAAAAAACGACTTCTTTGAACGGGTCGCTCAAGGCTACAGAACAATAGCAAAAGAAAATGCCGAGAATTGCGTTCTAATTAACGCTGCCAGCCCGCCTGAGGATATCTTCAAGCTCCTTGTATCCCATCTTAATGGCTAAATCCAGCGGAGTTTTCCCTTTTTCGTCTTTTATGAAAACATCTGCGTGCCTGGAAACCAAAACTTTAGCGGTTTCAACAGAGCCATTTCTCACGGCAACATAAAGAGGAGTCCAGCTATCGTCATCCAAAGCGTTTATGCTTGCGCCTTTGCTTATTAAAAATTCTGCAATCTCAGCTCTGTTTTGCGCCGCTGCGCAATGTAAAACATTCCAGCCGCCCTTATTCGCAATGTCTATTTTAGCATCAAGCTCCAACAGCAATTCTACAACTTTTAAATGACCTTTCCATACAGCTATGTAAAGAGGGGTCCAATCATCGTAATCTCTTGAATTTATATCTGCGCCATTTGATTGCAAAAATTTTACCATTTCAGTGCGATTCCAAGCAGCTGCATAATGAATGGGAGTCCATCCGCCGCCATTTTTCTCCCCTATGTCCGCATTGCTGTTTTCCGAGCGATGGTCGCGAGCTTCTACGCTTGCTCCATTTGCTATCAAAATTCCCGCAATCTCAACTTGTCCGAATTGCGAAGCTAGCATAAGAGGGGTTCGTCCGAATTTATTTTTTTCATCTGAGTTGAAATCTTGCAACTGCAAAAATTCCACAACAGCAGAATTATTGCTCGCCGCTGCAGCGTGCAACATGGAATTTACGTCTGAATCAAGAAGCCTTAAAGAAGCCCCTCGCTTAAATAAGAAATTTACCATTTCAAAATTTGAATGCTCTGCAGCATAGTAAATGGCTGCTTTTCCGCTTGGAGTAACTGCATTGATATTCAGATTTCGGGAAATGCAATAATCGGCAATGCTCAGCCTGTTGTGTTTGGCTGCTATGTGCAAAACGGTTTCGCCGCTGAAATTAACCGAGTCTATTTCTGCTCCTGCTTTGCAGAGGGCAAAAAATGAATCCGTGCTTCCGTAAATAACGGTTAGAAATAATGGGGAATTCCCGTCTTTGTCTAAAATTTCCGGATCTTTTTTGTTTTTGAGCAAAAAATCCACGATTTTAACGCTGTTTTTTGCGCATGCTATATGCAGCAAAGTTCTATCTTTGCCATCTTTTGTCTCTATTGCGCCATTTTCAAGCAAAAAAGACATGCATTCTAAAGCGTTATTTTTTGCAGCGACGAGAAGAGGGCTCAAATTATCTTCGTTTACCGCATTGATGTTCGCTTTATATTCAAGCAGAATTTTTGATATTGAGTTCAAGTTTTCTTTTGCTGCGTAGTGAAGCGGCGTGTTGCCGTAGTTATCTATTGCATTTGCATCTGCGCCGCATTTTAGCAAAAAAGAGACCATTTCTTCGCAGTGATTAAGCACTGCCGTGTGCAAAGAAGTTTTCCCGCCAAAATCTGCGCTGTTTGGGTGGGCGCCATTTTTTATTAAATGGGCGGCAATTCTCAAGTTGTTGCTTTTTGCCGCTTTATGCAAAGGAGTTCTGCCCCAAGCATTGCTTTTGGCTGCGTTTGCGCCTTTTTCCAAAAGAGATTTTAAAACATTTTCAGATGAGCTGAGCGCGGCTGAGTGAAGAACCGTGTTGCCGTTGTCATCTATTGTATCCAGGTCAAAGTTTTTCGAAAGCAGAAACTCTATAATTTTAGTGCTGTTTGCCATAGCGGCTAGATGCAAAAGCGATATGCCTTTCTTTCCGCTGCAGTGCGAAGATGCTTTTTTTGAAAAAAAATGTTTAACGGCCTTTTCGCAGCCATTCATAATGGCGATGGCAAGCGGGGTGTTTCCTTCGTTATCTAAAGAATTTAGTTCGGCGCCATTCTGCAAAAGAGCATCTATAGTTCTTACATCGTCTTTTTTTGCAGCATAGTGAAGCGGTGACCATCCTGTATTTTTGGAACGGGAATTTACATGAACTCCTGCATTCAGCAACTCCTGCAAAATGTCCAGATTTCCATGTTCAGCGGCTAGCGAAAGGGGAGTTTGACCTTTGCAATCCAAGGCATCAAAAACGGTCATCTGCGATATGGCCAGCTTTGCAAATTCCAAATTTCCGATTTCTGCAGCGATATGCAGGGGAGTTTTCAATGCCGCATTTGAAGCTTGAAGGTTTGCGCCGTGCTTTAGTAAAATTTCGGCGCATTCCGGACTATTGTTTTTAACACTGCAATGCAGTGGCGTATCGCCATTGCTGTCGCAAATATTGGCAGAAATTCCGTTTGCTATTAGAAGTTCTGCAATGTTTGCAAATTTGCCTTCCACAGCTTTATGCAAAAGCGTTTTTCTCTCCCAGGAGTCTGCTAAAATAAAGATGTCTGCGCCGCCAAGCGTGAGTTCTTTTGTTTTTTCATAGTCTCCGTTTTGAACGGCTAAACGCAATTGTTCATCGGAGTTTTCCAACTCTTCTTTTGAAAAATGAAATTTTGCGCCTGCCAGCTTTTTATATTCATCCGGGATAAAACTATCGCTTTTGCCTTTTGCCAGCTTTTGCGCTGCAATTCGTATTTGCATTTCTGTTCTTGAAAGCATCTCTTTTAGCAGTTTATCGCTTACGGAAAGCGATTGCGCTACTTTTTGTATGAGTTGCAGAGTTGGTTTTCCTGCTAGCAAATGCGAAAGCAGAATGCTGTTCATTCTCTGAAAATCCGTAGCTACGGAGTTTGTTATATCGTCCAGATCTTCGCAGGAAATTCCATCGTAAGCAGCCAAGATTTGCAATGCCGCATTATCACTAGCAGAAAACTGCCCGTTTTCCGCAAAAATCTTTGCGATTTCCATTCTCAAATTTTTTATGGAAGAATCCATTATTACCCTTCTTCTCTAAATCTAAAAAATGCTATGCCCGGCGTTTTGATTTTCGTGGTTTTTAAAAATTCGGAAAGCGGTTGTTCTATGACTTTTCCCTTTAATTGCGATGCATGGCGCATCATCAATCCCTTTTTCTTCCCATTGACGACAAAACCTGTATGTGCAGCATCCAGCCCAGGCAAATCGCTCAGAATGGCGACTCCAAAAATTGTGTCTTTTGCAAACTTCACCGTGTCTGCATAAATAATTGCCTGAGCTTTTGGCAAGTATTGTATGCTTACAATGGAATTGTCAATTGTGGAATCTTTGAAAAAATTCTTTTTATCTATTTCCTTTTCAAAAGTTTCAGTTCCGCCGCCAACATTGAATTTGTTGTTTGCTGCCCAATCTGAAATTAAATAATGGTTGCGCGTATTATAATCTATAATTCCATCTTTATAGCGAATGCTTTGCAACAAGTCGAAAAAACTTTCGTAGTTTTTGGAATAGGCAAGAGCCAAAGCGTGTTCCATGTATGTCATGCAATCCATTTCGTTAAAATTTACTCTTGGTTTGAAACTCGGATGGATGGAACGTCCTTCGCCCGTTGGGCCTAGGAAGTAAGGTTTGTTTTTCAATTTGTTTGAGAAATAATTTATTCGCTCATTCGGAGTTTTTATGGCTATGGCTTCTTGCCATAATTTTCTTCCAGCTTCAAGCTGCGTTACTTCATCGTTGTGATGTTTTGCTATGCGAGTTGTCAGGGTGTCCAGAATATCTCTTGCCAGGCTTTCTCTTACTTTTTGCGCATTGTTTAAATAAACTGCAAAAGCGAGTGTATCGTTGTCTGCGGCAATGTAGCCGGCGAGCCCGTGAACGCCTTCTATAAAACCGGTTTTGAATCTTATTTTATCCCTGAATGGTGTTCCGGCCAATCGTCTGCCCGCACCGGAAACTCCTGGAATTGCAAGCGAGGAATAGTATACATCGCCTTTTCGCTGTTTTTTCATGTAGGCTAAAAGTTTGGTTAGGGCATTTGGTTTTAATGAGTTCTGCGAAGATAATCCGCTGCCATCGGCAATTTTGAAATCTTCTGCTTGAAGCTGCGAGTTTTGCAAGAAGAGCCTAGTGCTTATAATTCCGCTTTCTGCGCTTCCTTCTTTCCTTTTGTGCTGTCCTAAATTTCTGAGCAACGATTCTGAGTGCAAATTTTGGCTCCTTTGGTTTATTTCATCCAGCAAGCTTCTCAATGGAGGTCCAATTAAAATAACGCTATCAAGGGCTATGCCTCTATACACTTTGCTGTCTTCTATGTAAGTAATGCCTGAGTCTTCCAGGCTTTTCAAAAAAGCGGCTTTAAAATAAGCTGCTGGATTGCGAACTGGCAATACCATGGTGGTGAGCGGAACATTTGTGCCGATTGTTCCGCTAAAAGTGAATTCGGGGTTTACGGGATCCATGTCAAATTTGTGTTTTGCATGATGCCCGCCTGTTTTTATTTCGTTTTTAACTTTGACATATCCAACATCAGGTATAATTGTAATTTGCACAGAGTCTCCATCCTTTTCTCCAGGCCTCATCTCAAATAGCACGCAATTGTCGTTGAATGAAAGCGGGGAAATTTCTGCTCCATACCATGCATTGAAGAATCTTGCCCGCCATTCTTTCGGTTTTCTGGGACCTCTGAAAAAGGTAGTATCCAAGTCTAAAACGCCGCGTATGGTGTCTATGCCTTTGCTTTTTAGCGAATCCGTTAAAAAGCTAAGCGCAGAGAGCGCGCTGGGATAATACCTTGCCGATATATTAGGGTCTCCTCTACCTTCCAGTCTGAGCACTCCGGAAAAAGCTTTGCCCCTTCGGATCCCTTCCAAATGAACCAGAGTCTTGGGTGCCCAGTCTAGCGGAATGCTTTGCAGGGCAGTTGCCGTTGTCAGCAGCTTCATGGTGGAGGCTGGCGTGAACCATTCGTTTCCGTTGTGGTTTAAAATAAGCGAATCCGTTTTTACGGAACGAACCGAGATTCCGAGCTTTGCTGTTGGAGCGTGAGATTCTGCGTATGCTATTAGGGAATCCAGGAATGGATTAGCCGCAAAAGAAGCGCTAGCTAATAGCAATAATAAAAAACACATAATGCACTAATTTAGAAATTAAATATTTACTATATTATAAATGCGGGAGTATAATGAATATGGAATCTTTAAATTCGTCAGAAGAAAGGTTGAGTATTTGTCTGTATGCTTTTGAAAGTAAATACAGGCAGGAATACAGGAAATTGCTCGGAAATTTCAATTTGCGGGTTGTGGATATAGACCGGGAGGAGCAGTTCCGTGCTTTTTTTGAATCCGTAAGGTTTAACGGCGTTTTGATTGATATTCCCACTTATATAAAGTCGTCATCGAGAACGAAAGAATTTATATCCAGTCTTGTAGTTATATATCCATCTGCCAGAATGAGCTATAAAGAGGAAAATTCCAGCATGAGTTTAATTCTTACTGGCGAAACGGGCTTAATTTCGCTGCAGGAATTTTTGGATCGCTGCCGCTTTTTTGATGCCAGGAAAATCAGGAGGCACAAAAGGATAGCAACCAGTTTGAATTTGCGCATAACTGTTGAACATGAAGACAAACCTGATGAAATCCTTTGTACTAGCGCAAATATATCGGAAGACGGCATGTTCATTATAACCTTAACTGACAGTTTGCCCATGGGAACCAATGTCAAAATTCAAATTTTGGAACTGGACATAGACGGCTTTTTGCGCGGAACAGTTATACGTTCTCTGGAGTGGGGCGAAAAACCTTTTCATCCCCCTGGTTTTGGAATTCGCATAAGCAGTGCAGACAAGGAAATTCTTGCAGGCTACATAGCGTTAATAAACACCTACTATACCCGTGCTATATAGATACTTAGTGTATTAAAAAGAATGCGAGTAACTTAAGTTGAAAATCCTGCCGGGCGTTGGGTAGGCATCGTAAATGTTCTGGTATTCGCCGCCGCTCAAGTTTCTTGCATAAAAGAAGATTTACATTATTTTTTCCAAAATAGTGACAAAAAAATAAAAATATTTTAAAGTGGCGAAATTTGCAAAATTTGTCATATTTATGCGCTTATAATCTGCTAAGGTTACATTCCCCATTATCCAAACGAAGCTCCCTCTGATTGCTTGACCCTTTAAATCTGAGAGAAATGTCTTTCTTTGACAACTCAAATTTGCCGTCTATCAAAACATCCACGTATTTCAGGAATTCCAATTTTTCACCGCCTTCCGCTTTAATCTCTTCATAAGTATAGCCGGAAAAACACCAGATATCCCAGTTCTTTTCCCGCTTTGCCCACTCCGCAATTCTTTTGCAGGCTTCCGGCTGAAGCATAGGCTCTCCTCCGGAAAAAGTGATGCCTTTTTGCCCTTTGAGTTTTGAAAGAGCGGCAATAATGGATTCTACTTTTACAAATTCTCCGGCATCTGAACTCCAAGTGCCCGGATTATGGCAACCCTTGCAACCTTTGTCGCAACCCTGACACCAAATAACAGTGCGCAACCCTTCGCCGTCAACTATAGAATCGCTTTGAATAGATGAAGCTAATTTAAGCATTGTTTCTCCTGACTCTCCTTTAAAATATGAACGTAAAACTTCTTATGAAGCTTTACCCCCCGATAAGTTTTCCGACTTCGATGTTACCGTCACGGTAGCTAGGCTGCCTTTGATTTGCACAAAGTTACCCTAATGGGATATTATAAATATATATTATTTTTTTCAAAATAGTACAAAAAATCTTTACTTTTTTTGAAAAGTTAGAACTCACAAAATTTTCTATATATATTCTCCATAACAAGGAGTTTATATGCCAAAAAGCAGCCAATATCAATTGAGCGACTTAGTTTTTTCTACATTACCCCTATCCCATCAGGGCAACCTTGTGTAAATCAAGAGCAGTCCCGCTACCGTGACGGCAATGCCGAAGCCGGAAAACCTGCTGGGGGGTGAAGCTTCATAAGGTGCTTCGCAACACGTTCCGAGGTAGAACCATGATCCAAAGAATCTCTTTGGCTGCGTTAAGACGCTCCTTCTCGCTTCTCGCAATTTCAACAGCATTATTTGCATGCTCAAGCGGCAGCGAAACAGAAACTCCACCTTCGAGTTCCGCAGAAGAAATGTTATCTTCAAGCTCAACAAGCGAAACTCTGCCTTCAAGTTCTGGAGAAAAAGCGCTATCGTCAAGTTCAATTGATGAAATTTCTTCTTCAAGTATGGAAAGCAATTCTCTGCTTTTGAATTTCACAAGCGATTACACAACAGGTTTGCTACACTGGATGACTTTTTCTTCTGAAAGTTTTTCTTCAGATGATATTTTATTTGACCAAGATTCAAAAGTTTTTGCAAACGGCAAAGATATATTTGTTTTGGAGCGCAAAAATTGGGGTGCCACCAATATTTTATCTTGTATGCAGGCTGACAAAATCGGTGATAAAACGCTTATAAAGCAAACAAGACTGGAAGATATATCAAATCCTTACGAAGTAGCTATTGTTGAGAACAAAGGATACATCGCTCTGTATGATTTGGACTATGTGCAAATATTCAATCCTGCTACATGTGCGCTGAGCGGCAAAATAAATTTGCCAATAACAGAAGCTAACGCCGCATCCATTAAAGCTAGCGGAGATACTTTGCTTGTTGTTGCGCAAAGATTGGAAAATTTCAGAGCAACGAAACCTGGTCTTCTGATTCGCATAAATGCAAGCACAGAAACTGTTATAGACACAATTCAGTTGAAATTCTATAATCCGCAGAACAGCGCTTTGAGCAACGGAAAACTTTACATTTCTTCGCCTGATGATTGGTATAATTTATCTTTTGTCAATGCCGGTGTTGAAGTTGTGGATTTGGCAACAGGGACATCGGATGTTCTAGTTACAGGTACAGCGCTTGGTGGTGGATTTAATCATATTGCCTTAGACGAAGCAAACCAAATTCTGTATGTTAGTGTTTATGAAGACTTTGGACGGGAACCTGTTAAACCGGTGAATGTAAGCAACAAAACAGTTGGAGAAGCATTGCCGAATATAACGGATTCATTTGGCAGCCTGTTTTTTGACAATGTTGCAAAAAAACTTTTTGTTGGGGATAGAGGCTTTGGCAACGAAGGATTGAAAATCTATGACCCGGAAACCAAATCTATCATAACCATAAAAAGCAAATTACCACCCTACTCCTTAGCTGTAGCAAGGTGGTAATTGCATGCGTGTTACTTAACCGGAACACGCAAAATTTGATTGCCGGTTTTCACAAAGTATATCCCTTTTGTCTGAACAGGAATTCTCAGAATTTGAGAATTTCCAGAATTAGAGAAAGATACCTGCTTGCCTTTTAGGTCATAGACTTGCACTTTTGCGTTTGCAGGCAGGTTTTCAAGCATTATGGTTTTGTTTATTGCATAGGCGTGAATGTTGCCTGTTGCAATTTGCGACAATTTAACAGGTGTGCTTACAAAACTGCTACTGCTGGACGGCGTTTCATCTTCGCTGCTGCTTGACGGCGTTTCATCTTTGCTACTGCTGGAAGGTTCTACGCTTGAAGAAGAATTTTCTTCCCAAATTGCAATTAATGTATCGTCTCCAGTCACCAAATCAACCAAAAAATCCCATGCTTTATCTAAGAGCTCACTAAACCACTCTTTGAATGTGAAACCATCTTTTGTTGGGTCAGTTGGTCTTTCTATAAAACCGCCTTCTGATACAATCTGTTCTTCTACAGGCGCGCCGCCATCGCTGTCAAAAGCTATCGTGTAGGTTGGAGCCTTTATATAGACATAGTAAATTCTGGGCTCTTTTGTATCTTCCTGTACAACTATGCGAACTACGCCGCTTGACGGAGCCAATTCATAAGTTCTTGTTTTGCTGCGAATGTTGTTGATGAATACGGTTGCATCGCTTTCTACTTCCACATGAATTTCTTGGACATCTCCAATTGTATAAGAAAGCTCTGCAGCATCCAAATCCAATTCTACATCGTTTATTTTGATTGCGTTTGGAGCGGTTGTTACGCCAATATTTTCAGTTCCTTCTGGCGCACGGAGAATCGCTGTTATTTCAGTGGACTTTTCGCCTATAGCACCTGCGTAAATATGGCTTGCTGTAGCAACCTTGATGTAAGATATTTCATCAAGTTCTACCGATTTCCCGGTTTCTTCGTCAATTGCCCATGATATGTCGAAGCCGTTGCCATAGCTGCCATTGCCGTTAGTACCGGTGACGGTAGGTATGCCATAGCTAAGCGTATATGGGTTGCCGAATGTGCCGCCGACAGTGCCGTTTGCATGCACATCTACATAGCCCCAGGCGGGGAATGCCGCTGATGCCGAACCGTATGGGTCAAACGCCGCACTAAGCAGGAGCGGTCCTTTAAAGATCATTTGATTTTCTTCGCCATCTTTCCAATTATAGAGCGGATAATAATTTTTCATCGGGTATGCATAACCATTATTATATGTATTGGTATTTATTGGAAATACGCTGCCAAGATTATCCTCATATATTGACTGCTGAAAACCATTGTGTACAGCCACGCTACGTTTGTATGTAACCTTGTAGTCACGGATTGTGTTGTTGTCAAAATAGTCGGAGCCAGCTAGCAAATACCATTTATTGCCGTCTTTGGAAACCCAAACATTCCCCGGTTCGGAGGCTCCCGATCCGCCAAATGAATTGCCATAAATGGTAAAATCCACGCCGTAAGGATTCTTCGGATCGTTCTTGATAGGCTCGTTGTACTTGACTGATATATATCCGCCAAAGTTGCCTAGGGATAGCATGGTTCCAACGAGTTGTTTTTCCGGAGTCATTCCTGTTGCGCCATTTGTATATTGGCTAGCCAGAACTATGAAGTCTATGATTTCATTAGGCAAACGTGCAAGATTGGTTGAGTTTAAACGTGTGATTGTGCCTGTATAAGTTTGACTGAATCTTACTCCGTCGATTTCTTTCATCGTATTGATGGTTTGAGCCGAGGCTGCAGCCGTTATTGAAAATCCGTACTTTCCGCTCTCGTTTTCCGTAAGCTTGTTGGCAGAGTTTATTGCGCCATTATACACCGATACGCCTTCCGGTGCTTCCATAGTGAAGTTAATCGCTGTGCTTGGCATTGCCACTACCGTGAAAACACCAGGGAGGCTAAGCGTATAGCGTCCCAGATCTCCACCAGTGACGGAAACATTTTTTAGACCCAAATCTCCTGAAAAATGCGGAACTTTTTCTAAAATAATAACATAAGAATCTTCTGCTATAAATTTTTCATTTTTATAGTAGGTGTCTTTATGGCAGGTTTCAATCAGCACTCTAACATTGTTTGCGGAGCCTTGGGTCAATGCGATATTATTTACGCTGAAACTATTAACAACTGCATCAGTCGCATCAAACATCTGCGGAGCAGCGTTGCCAACCGTCACGCGAGCATAAGCACTTACGGTAGCGGCATAGCCAAAGTTCAAATTAATGGAGTTCCCCATGGTATGTGCATGGTAACCAAATGTTGTCGTTGCAAATCCTGTACCGGTTCCTAAAGTTCCAATCGGGTTGAAAGCAGGCCAACCCAAAGCCGAACTGTTAAGCGTATTGTAGCGTACAAGCGTACCTTCTGCAAAACCGTTTATCTGTGGAAAAATAGGGAAAGCATTCGCACCTGTTACGGTAAGCGCATTAGGGCGGGCAATGCGAGGCCTAAGTACGTTTATTACGTATTCAGCAGAGTTGCTCGCATTGTTCTTATCAGCTAGGATAAGTTTTATCTCATTCGGGCCTAGATTAACTGCTATTCTTACCTCTTTGCCGCTTTCCAGCGTTGCTAATTGGTCTCCCGAAGCAGGATTGCTATTGGTATTTAGCCATACTGTCAACCCTTCCTTAGGGGTCAGAGTGTAAGCATTTCCATCAAACTCAGGTATAATAGAAATATATGCTCTGCTATCGCTGTCTGTTCTAAAACCGTCGTGTATTAGAAGATTCGGATCAAGCACCGCTGTATAATTTGCAGAATTACTGGATGATTGCGGCCCGAAGCCTATTGTATTAATTTGCAATGCCGTAAGCCTTGGATCGGCGAATGCAATTATTGGCACAATAAAGATTGCAACAATAATTAAGCTAATAAACCTGTGATAAGAGCGCCTTTGCGCAGCTAATATAGAAGAAAAAGCCATATTCATGGTTCTACCTCGGAACGTGTCGTATGTATCTTATGATACACACACTCAGCAAGTTTTCCGGCTTTGGCTTTTTTGCATTTACCATCACGGTAGCGGGACTGCTCTTGATTTGCACAAGGTTACCTTACAGAGATACTCTAAATATAATTTATTTTTTGACTTTTGTCAACAAAAAAATGAAAATTTATGAAAAAAGTTTTAAAAACTGCGAAATTTGATATATGTATATGCCGGCTAACTCTTCTTTGTGCCAACAGGTAAAATATGCTCTTGGTTTTCGGATGAACAATTCCAGCGTGGAAACGAGGAGCTATCACGCAAATAATCTAAAATCTGCGAAGTTGACATTGAACGAATTTCTTTGTCAATCTCGTTTTTTATGCTTCGTGCCATTTGAACGCAATCAAATTCCTTGTTCATAAAGTGCCTTTTTGCAAACCTCGCTCATATTAACTAATATAGAAAAATTTACACATCGTTGAAAAAAAATATATTCTCCATAACAAGGAGTTTATATGCCAAAAAGCAGCCAATATCAATTGAGCGAAATTACAGCCGCAATTGCGGTTGACGAATATATCCAAAATTATCGTGATGCTGACAAATTTATAGGTTATTGCAAACAATGCGATCGCTACAATGCTTGCTGGGCGTGCCCGCCCTTTGATTTTGATGTGGACAAACGCTTGGCAAATTACAAAAACGCATATATAATAGGAACAAAAGTCACATTGAGCGATGAGCTTTTAAGCGAATGCATTGGAGTGCAGCAATGCACAGATACTTCTTATAGAATTTTACAGGAAGTGCGGCAAAGCTTGGATGGCAAGATACTGGAACTGGAAAAGCAACACCCGAATAGCCTCGCTTTCTTTGCCGGAACTTGCTTTTTGTGCAAAAAAGAGGAATGTATGCGCATTTCAGGCAAACCTTGCTTACACCCCGATCAAATTCGTCCTTCGCTGGAAGCATGCGGATTTGATATTGGCAAAACAACTTTGCAATTGCTAAACATTGAGCTGAAATGGGGCAGCCAGGATCGCTTGCCTGATTATTTTGTTTTGGTGAGCGGAGTTTTTTCTACAAATTGCATAAAATAGACGCTTATAGATTTTTTTTAATCCACCCCCTTGACAAACCGCAAATAAATCTCTATATTTGATACTGCGTCTCAATCTCTACTCTCGCTCTCTCCCGGTAGCCGAGCCTGCATTGCAGGATATAGCGCAAGCGGCAATTCTTCCAGCAAAATGAAGCTGTTATCGCTGGGCCTTACAAAAGGAACCGAAGTTTTGACGGTAAAAACTGCGCCATTTGGCGACCCTATGGAAATAGAACTCCGTGGGTATCGCCTCTCTTTGCGGAAAGCAGAAGCTGAAAATGTACTCATTGAAAAAACGGAGCAAGTATGACAACCATAGCAATAGCAGGCAACCCCAATAGTGGAAAAAGCAGCATATTCAACCTTTTAACAGGTGGAAAGCAAAAAGTAGGCAACTGGCCCGGGGTTACAGTTGATAAAAAAATTGGCAAAATAAAGCACACAGGTCTTGAATCAGATCTCGTTGACTTACCTGGAATCTATGCATTGAGCGCATGGAGCGAAGATGAAAAAATCGCGCGCGACTATCTCGTTTCCTGCGAAGCGGATTTTCTTATAAACGTGGTTGATTCCACAAATTTGGAGCGCAATTTGTTTTTGACATTTTTGCTAAAAGACATGGGCATTCCAATGCTCGTGGTTCTCAATATGGCAGATGTGGCAGAACAGCAAAGCATAAAAATAAATGCTGAGGAAATAGAGCGTGAGCTTGGAGTTCCCGTTATAACAGCTTCTGCAAAACGGCGTGCCGATAAAAGCAGAATCCTTGATGCTGTGGCAAAAATAATGGAAAACCCTCCGCAAAAAGCACAGATAAAACTACCGCCGGAAAACGAAAATGAATTTGAAACTCTGGCGGAAAATGTTTACAAGCAAATAGAAGGCATAATGGCAACTGCGGTGAAAAAAGGAGTTTATGCTTATAGCGCAAGCGATAAAGTGGATAGAATAGTTACAAATAAATATGTAGGCTTCCCCATATTTTTGCTTACTATGTATTTGCTGTTTTGGCTAACCATAAATCTCAGCGATCCTTTAATAGAATATTTCGATATGGCATTCGGAGCGGTTTTTGTCGATGGACTTAGAACTGTTTTGGAGAGTATAGGCTCGCCGGAGTTTATAATAACTGTTTTATCGGACGGGGTTGGAGCTGGCATTCAAACTCTCTCAACTTTTTTGCCTATAATCTTCATAATGTTCTTTTTTATAGCTCTGTTGGAAGGTTCCGGTTATATGGCAAGGGCGGCTTTTGTTGTGGACAGGCTAATGCGCATTATAGGCTTGCCGGGCAAGGCTTTTATTCCGCTTATAATCGGCTTTGGCTGCTCTGTGCCAGCGCTTATGGCAACACGCAATTTGGAAAGCAGAAGAGACAGAGTTTTAAGCATTTTTATGATTCCGTTTATGAGTTGTGGTGCAAGGCTCCCAATTTATGTTTTGTTTGCCGCTGCATTTTTCCCGGATAACGGAACTAACATTATTTTTGTGCTTTACTTAACCGGCATGGCTTTAGCCGTAGTAACGGGACTGCTTTTGAAAGGAACCGTGTATAAAGGCGTAGTAACGCCATTTATAATGGAGCTGCCGCAATACCACAGGCCTTCCCCAATAAATGCAGTGGTAAACGCTCTGTTCAGATTACAAGCGTTTATCAAAAAAGGTGTTAAAATTCTCATACCTATAATTGCGGTTTTAGGAATTTTAAACAGCGTTGGCACATTGGAAACAATTGGCAAATCTGTGTCTCCGATTTTTGAACCTATAGGAATAGAGCAAGAAAACTGGCCTGCATCTGTTGCGCTTTTCTCCGGGCTTTTCGCAAAAGAGGTTATAGCCGGCTCGCTTTCATCGCTTTATTCGCAGAACGATGCTCAGGAAGGAGAAGAGCAAACGCAGGAAAAAGAGGAGGAACAAGCTCAGGAAACTGAGGAAGAAGAACAGGAAAAAGAAGCGCATAAACTCCGAATTGCTTTTAAAGACAACAAGGTTGCAGCATTTGCGTTTTTGCTGTTTGTGCTGCTTTATGCGCCTTGCGTTCCCACCATTTCCGTTTCGATTAAAGAGATTGATGGCTTGTTTGCAGCGTTGCAGGTTAGCTATTCAACTGTTCTTGCGTGGTGCCTTGCAACAATTTTCTATCAAAGCTTGGAAGGCGGGCACGTGTTTTACATTTGCCTTGCGATTGCTATTTTGCTTGCGTTTGTGAGTGCGGTGCTGCTATGCGCAAGGAGGTTTAGAGCCTAACCCAGCGAAATAATTTTCTACATTACCCCTATCTCATCAGGGCAACCTTGTGCAAATCAAGAGCAGTCCCGCTACCGTGACGGCAATGCCGAAGCCGGAAAACCTGCTGGGGGGTGAAGCTCCATAAGGCGCTTTACAACTTTTGTTCCGAGGTAGAGCTATGAATTCACAATTCAATATGCGTTTCGGCGTTATAGCGCTGATGATTCTTTTGGCAGCCATGAGCAGATTGCTGCCGCACCCACCAAACTTTTCTCCAATAGGCGGCATGGCTCTCTTTGGAGCAGCTTATTTTGCGCAGCGTTACTTGGCATTCGCAATTCCAATAATAGCAATGTGGATAAGCGACTTGGTGCTGAACAATGTTGTGTACGGGCAATATTTTGACGGCTTTGTTTGGTTCTATGCAGGCTCGCTGTTCACCTATGGCGCATTTGCGCTCATCGCATTGCTCGGCATATTTGCGCTGAAAAAAGTGCGTGTTCCAGCCTTAATCGCTTCTGCTTTAGGGGCTTCGGCGATATTCTTTATTGTATCAAACTTTGGCGTATGGTTTTCTGGAACAATGTACCCAAAAGATTTAAGCGGGTTAATCGCTTGCTATGCAGCAGGGTTGCCGTTTTTCCAAAATACCATTCTTGGAGACTTGTGCTATAGCGCAGTATTGTTCGGCTCGTTTGAATTAAGCATACGCCGCTTCCCGCAATTGAAGCTGCAAACTGCGGCTGCGTGATATGTTAGGCAATGGAGTTGCGCATACGATTTTCGTTTATGCGCTTGTAATTTCACTTGGCGTGTCTTTAGGCAAAATCAAGATTCGCGGAGTTTCGCTCGGCATAGCATTTGTGCTGTTTGCTGGCATTATCTGTGCGCATTTTGGCTTGTCTGTAAACGAACACCAGTTGGAGCTTATAAAGTACTTTGGGCTTATACTGTTTGTGTTTGCCATTGGCTTGCAAGTAGGCCCTTCGTTTTTTTCTTCTTTTAAAAAAGATGGAATGCAAATGAACATTATGGCGGTAGCTGTTGTATTCTTTGATATAGCGGTTGCAGTAATTTTGTTCCTGATTTTTTCCGAAAGAATTTCAATGGCAATGATGATTGGTATTTTAACAGGAGCAACAACAAACACGCCTTCGCTTGGTGCTGCGCAAGAAGCCCTGCAACAGCTTTCTATTAATGAACCTATCGCTTTGGGTTATGCGGTAGCCTATCCTCTTGGAGTTGTAGCTGCGATAACGGCTTTAATTTTTCTGAGAATTATTTTTAAAATAAATACGGAAAACGAAACTAAGGAAGCTGAGAGTGCCAATGGTTTAAAAGAACAGCCAATGTTATATTCCGTTTTGCTCACTAACACAGCAATTGCAAACAGAAATTTGGAAGACATGAAAAAACTTGTAGGCCGTAAATTTATAGTCTCTCGTTTAAAGCGTGGCGAAAGCTATTTCATTCCGCAATCAGACGCAATGCTGCTGCCAAATGATGTGCTTAGGATTTTGTCGGTGCCTTCGGAAAAAGAGGCTATAACAGCAATTATCGGGAAAGAAACAGAAGATGATTGGATAGCATCCGAAGAAAAAATTGTGAACCGCAGAATAATAATAACACGGAATGAAATAAATGGGAGAACCTTAGCTTCTCTCAATTTGCACAGAGCTTTTGGCGTGAATGCCACTCGTGTTAATCGCTCCGGCATAGATTTGCTGGCTACTGATAATTTAACCTTGCAAATCGGAGACTGCATGACAGTTGTCGGTGAAATTGCCGCTATTAAAAAAGCAGAGGCTTTGCTGGGCAATGTGCT
>Ga0209755_10000939_pt1 | contig 49247 bp, 44 predicted proteins | sample TergutCo191P1_FD_187301 | JGI IMG/M metagenome (GOLD analysis project Ga0209755, IMG submission 187301) | Cornitermes sp. P1 segment gut microbial communities from Petit-Saut dam, French Guiana - Co191P1 (SPAdes) (version 2) | ecosystem: Host-associated > Arthropoda: Insects > Digestive system...
ACCTCCCCCTCATAAATAGTATGTAATGCGAATTCATATAAACCCTTCCGTAATATAAAAAACGTATGATATTTCGTATATTATACATAATAATACTAATAAGCGAAACTGAGACGGAATTTAATATCTAAAAATATGCTCGTTTTTTATTATGGGTATTTGTACAAGTAAATATCCGCAAGTAAGAGCTACACCAAATTATTTTTACGCTTGGGATAAAAGATTTTCAATTTCTTTTATCGATAACCCTTGTTTTATCAGTTCTAAAACATGTTTACGTGCTTGTTCTACCCCTTGCTCCCGTCCTTGTTCTAGGCCTTCTTCGCGTCCTTGCTCTAAGCCTTGCTCTCGTCCTTGCTCCAGCCCTTCTTCGCGTCCTTGCTCTAAGCCTTCTTCGCGGGCTTCCTCGCGCCAGACTTCTTTCGCGTCTTCTATATTCCATTCTTCCAACAGCATGTTTAATACCTCCGACCCGTGTATCTCCAAGAACTCCTTCAGTATACCATGTTTATGGCAGAATTTGACAGCCTCCGCCACAGCTTCTTCTTTATCTCCGAGTGTCTCTATCAATGAATATATTTTTGAAATAAATAAGCTGTAATCTGAAAGTGTTTTGCAGCGTTTTACGACCCCTTCGTTTTTGCCTTCGTTGATGTTTATTACTTTGACCTCAAGCTCCAATAAGGGGGAGAGTTTTTCCGCCGGTCCGGGTTCAAAAGGTTTTTCAAAGAGATCGGACAGCCGCACGACCGATTCGCCGGGGCAGGGTTTTTGACCGTCGTAGATTACGTAAAACTCGGGCCACGGGACGGACAGTTTTTTGTCGGAATAAAGGCTCTTCCCTTTGACTCTTTTTTCCAGGACTCTGGAAATGTACATGAGCATGCGCAGGGCGATGTTCGGGTTGACAGTGCTTTGATGTTCGATCAGCACGATCAGTTTCCCTCCGATCTCGAAAGAGATGTCGTTGTACATATCCATATACAGCACGTTTTCGAGCGTGTTTATGGAAACCGGCACGTCAGGGGGGAGGTTCACGCCCCCTAAAGCGCAGTAAAGATCCCGGAGCAGATCGGGGTCGGAAAACAACGCAGTGAACACGCTGTCTCTTAAGTTTCTTTTTATTTTCATGTATATATATGGCGCGCGTATGCGCGGCGCTTGACCGAAAATAAAAAAAATTGATTTTTTTTCATATATATATTTTTGCGGAGTTAATGAACGCGCCCTATTGTTTTTATCGTTTAGATATTATATAATAATATAAAATTATAAATAATAAACTTTTAACCGTCTGCCTTATTTAAGATACATATTTTTTTAAAGAGAGCGAAAATGAATATAATCTATCTCATTTATGACGATAATACCGTAAAAATTCCTTTTGCGGATTATAACAAAACATTTTATCAGCAATTAGAGCGATTAGGCGGTATTTGGGATGAATTTTACCGCGGCTTTACTTATCAATGTGAATTAAACATCAATCTGTTAAAATCGATCTTTAAGGTTGTTTGCATTGTAACAAATAATCAACCGCGCCTTCGTATTTACGGGTTTCTGGAACAAAACTGCGGTAATAATGAGAATATCTCTTCTAAACCTGTTTCAACAAAAGAAGATCAAACTTCTTATTCATTTAAAAAACAAAGCAGCCCTGATAAATTGCCGGAACATTTGCTTGACAAATTGAACATGGAGCTTCGATCCAGAAAGTATAGTTTAAAAACACAGAAATCTTATGTCTACTATATAAAGCTGCTTTGCGGTACTTTGCAGAAATCTCCTGAAGAAATCCGCCCTGATAATGTCACCGAATTTCTTTCAATCATGGAGAAAGAACGCGGGTTTTCGGCTTCTTCTTTAAATATCGCTATTAGCGCGGTAAAATTTTTCTTTAAGTATGTAATGAAAGACAACAGCATAAGGGATCAAAAACGCCCTGGCAATAATAAAAATCTTCCTATGGTTTTATCATCAAAAGAGATAATCAGTATTTTAAATGTAATGAAAAATCCAAAGCATCGTTTGCTTTTAACATTGGTTTACTCATCAGGGCTTCGTGTAAGCGAAGTTGTCGCTTTAAAAAAAGAACATATTGATTTATCGCGTCAAATAATATTTATCAAGCTGGCGAAAGGCAGAAAAGACCGCTATACGATTCTTTCCGAGAAAGCGGCTGTCTTTATTAAGGATTATATAGAACAATTCAAAATTGATAAATGGATTTTCCCGGGACAGTCCGGCGCGGGTCATCTGTCAATCCGTTCCGCCCAGCTTATTTTTGATAAAGCCGTCCGTTGCGCCGGAATAACAAAAAAAATATCAATTCACGGTTTGCGCCATTCATTCGCAACCCATCTTTTAGAAAACGGTACGGATATCCGCTTCATTCAGGAACTGCTTGGCCATGCAAATATTCGCACTACGGAACGTTATACGCATGTCGCAAAAAGAAACATTCTTAAAATTAAAAGCCCGCTTGACAGTATTTAAAAAATATTTTTCATCATAAAAATTATTTAAATGCCAATGCTTTAAGATATTTTTCAGAGACAGGATTGCCGTTTTTATCAATTGATGTATAATTCATGCCTTTATATGTCCAACATGCTCTTCCTATAGAATATTTTTCAAATAGCTCTTTCATATCATTTAAATAGTTTATCCTGCTGTCAAGTTCAGCATGATCTATCGCTCCATATTCACCGCAGTATAATTCTTTATTATTTTGTTTTACAAACAAAACAGCAGGGGCAAGCATATATTCAAGAAAATCCTTATTAAAAACAGTATCTGCTGTCAGCGATTTACCTTGTTCCGGTCTTTGATTTCCAAAAAATGTTTTTAACATTTCAATTCCTTCAATTTTTCCCGGATACAATTGATTTACATTCAAATTTTTTAACGGAGTCCAATTTGCGCGTTGATGTGTAAAAAGAAAAGGCTCATAAAAATGAAAATTATATATAATATGTTTATCATCATAAATATCCAGACTTTTTATTCCTTCTGCCGAGTTGTGATTTGGTCCGCCGAGCAGTAAATAACGTTCCGTATCAATATTCCGTATGCTTTCAATAGCTTTACGGGCTATTTTATTCCAAATATCACCATGAGGATCTACAATTTCATTTAATAATTCAAACATCAAGTTTTCTTTTTCATTTATATAACGTTTGGAAAGTTCTTCCCAAAGAGAAATAAAACGTTTTTGCGAATTTTCATCAGTAAAAAATATATTATCTTCAGATTTTTTATAAAATGAATATCCTTGCGCTTTATGCATATCCAGTATTAAATTTAATGATACATCTTTACACCAACAAAGTAATTTATCAATAATTTCAAACCCGTCTTCCTTATATGAAAAAGGATTACTGTCATCTTCTAATAACTCATAATCAAAAGGCAGCCTGATATGATCAAGACCCCAGCAAGCTATTTTTTCTACATCTTCTTTTTTAATAAAGTTTTTTATATGATCTCTTTCCAAATTACATTGTGAAATCCACCCTCCAAGATTAATTCCCGATCTGTATTTTTCAAAAATAATTCCCATATTATTCTCCTGATATATTTAATTTATTATAATGAATTTTAAAAATATTTATAAAAAATAAAAATTACAATTTTTTAACATCAGATCTTTTATGCTCCCGCATAGCAAGAATAAAGATAATAATAAACAGAGCAAGAAAAAAAACGATAGTAAAAAAAAGCGGAAAGAGGTTAGAGTCATTTTTATCTTTAACTTCCTCAGGAGCACCGACTATTAAAGTGGAAGGATCGACAGGTACTCTGTTATCTGTAAGAATAATAACAAGGCAGATTATCAAAACGATTATCATAACAGCAAAAGCACCGAGAGCGGCAATACGGGTTTTAAAGTTCGATTTTTTATCAAGAGCAAGATAAACCATAGCCCCCATACAAAAAATCCCTATCAAGATACCGAAAAACATATTTACCTCTCTATTATTTATTTTCGGATAAATAGAGCATGAGAATTAGCTGTGTTATATTGATAGAAACAAGGTTATTTGTAATAGAACAAAGCAGCGATACAATTCCCTCAAGGATTTGCTCCCAGAGAATGATAATTATACATTCAATACTAACTTGTCAAATAAATAAACATATGCTATTATTAGTATATCCTATGAAAATGCGAGGTATAAAAAATGGCTCATAAAATCAGCGATTCATGTGTTAATTGCGGTGCTTGTATGGCAGACTGTCCGATGGATGCTATTTCTGAAGGGGATGGACAGCATGTTATAGACCCTGCAAAATGTTCAGATTGCGGCGCTTGTGTCAGTTCTTGCCCTACAGACTCAATTTCTGCAGGTTAAAATTTGCTCAAACGGCATTTTAAGGCATCTGGAACAGGCAAGGGCGTTTCCCTTGCCTTTTTTTTACTATTTTTAATCAATTTTAGTTACAGTTCCCCGCTTTTCGCGCTTGATTATCCTATAATTAGGCGGCTTGACCCAAGCGACATCGGCTTCAAACAATTTATGAAAGATGTCGAGGCAAACAGAAGGCGGCTTGCCGGTATGTTCGCGCAGCCTTTGCAAGCGGCGGAAAATTTAACGGTTTATCAATATACAACAAGACAAAATGATGATATTTTCTTCCTTGCCGCACGCCTTAACATCCCTTATTCCGCTCTTTGCAGTTTAAACAGATTGAACAGCCCTGCCGATCTTGCAGCAGGGAAAACGGTTTTGCTACCTTCATGCCCCGGAATTTTTCTCCCCTCGGAAATCGCCTCGGATTTTGAAGCGATAATTAGAGCGGCAAGGCAAAATAGAGACAGCGCTGCTGCCGAGTCTGTCGAATTAAGAATCAATATTGCCGGAAAACAGGAAATCTGGCAATTTTTCCCGGGGGCGGATTTTACAGCTACAGAAAGAACGCTTTTTTTAAATTCAGGTTTCAGATTTCCTTTACGCTCATACCGACTGACAAGCCCCTACGGTTTCAGAAACGATCCTTTCACAGGCAGGCTTTCAATGCATCAGGGGATTGATCTTGCAGCCCCGGAAGGGACAGAAGTTTTTGCGGTTGCAGACGGCACCGTTACATCAACAGGATTCGATCCTGTTTACGGGAACTATATAATTATTAATCATAAAAATAATATAAGCAGCCTCTACGGGCATCTGCAAAAGATTGATACGGGCTTGCGATCAGAAGTAAAATCAGGTAATGTTATAGGTAGGGTGGGTTCTACCGGTTTATCGACAGGTCCCCACCTGCATTTTGAGCTGCGGCAAGACGGGAGAGCATTTGACCCAGCAGGAAGGATCCGTCCCTGAGTTATGACGGAAAAAAAAGAGGGTTTTGGCTTATGCCGGCTGTATTTCTAATCATCTCATTTCTATTGTTTTTTTCGGGAACAAATATATATGCCCAATCTTTCAGGACAATTGTCGAAGGCACTATAGAAATAACATCTGACAGATCAGGTGAGACTGTTTCTATAAGTTCAAACGGCGCTGTTATCATCAATATAGCGACAGATCCGCGTTTTTTAAGAGGTGTAGAGCTGGAAATCGCAGCTCCTTCATTATGGGTGCAATCCCGTTTCAGGAATATGCTTATCATGTCAATTTATAATGATTTGTATCCGAAAAGCGCATCAGGTATAATTGATTTTACAGGCAAGCAGCTTGCAACAACCCCTCTTCCTTCACGGCTTTCAATTATTTATCATATCCCCCTCAGAGCAAGGCATGGGCTTAGAAACACAACCTCGGTAATTATCCCAACAGCGGTTATTCCGCCTGAAGCCTTCCCTATCCTTTTTAACATTAGACCGATTGATAAAGGTATACCGCCTGAAATAGAAAATATGACCTTCAATGTCAGCGCCAGAGCTATTTTAAGCGATGAAGGCGCAGTCAGACTGGAACCGCGGTATCCGTCCCAGTTAAGAAACAGACCCTTTACAGTTTTAATAAATGACAATGTAATCACTAATATTCTTGAAGAAATCATTTTAAAAGAAGGCGAAAACCACCTGGTGATTCTTTCAGATAATTACCGCAATGAAAGCCGCCGTTTTATCGTGGAAAGGGGTAAAACCCTTGATTTAATCATTGAACTTCAAGACCCCTCCCCCATCATAATTTTCGAAGGTCCGCAAAATGCAGTAATTTACTTAAATAACAGCATTGTTCATAATCGCGAATCTATAAATATAGAACCGGGTACGCATGAGGTTAAATACCAAATCGGGGATTATACTATAATTAGATCGATAAATATCCAACGCGGCAAGACTTACCGCATCGCTCTTGATGTGGATTTATCCATACAGGAAGATGATTAATAGGCTTATTTTACGTTTAAAAATTAATAAAAATAACTCTTTAGAGAATCGCATTCTGTTGCCGAAAATTAAATTGTCGGGATTATAGTTCCCCTCCCAAATCACTATAATTCCGATATGCCTCAAGGGCATGGAGCTGTCTGATACTTGTCGGACAGCTCTTTTTATTTTCAATTCAATATACTATAATACCTGAAATGAAAATGAAACAAAAAGCGGCGCCTAAAAACAATGAATCAAATGAAAGCGATGAAGATGTAATAAAACTCAAACCCATACTTGGTATACGCCCCGGCGTATATCTTACGATTCTCTATTCTTTCATTATTTTATTAGTTTTCTTTTTTCTGCTTATTTTTCCGGGGCTTAATAATAAACTTACTGCCGCTCTAAGTGTAAAAACAGAACCTGACGGGGCTGCAATCAGGGTTAACGATGTATATATGGGGCTTTCTGGCAGCAAGATAATCCTCCCAAAAGGGACTTATACGATAGAAGCAGTCATGCCCGGTTTTGAAATTGAAAAAACTATTGAAGAAATTAAAGGGCGCGTCTTCGGTTCCGCTTTTTTCCCGCGTACCACTAAAATAAATCTAAACTTAAAAACCGCCGATCCTGTAAGCGCCTTTGCCCTGCAAGCCGCCGATTACGCGCAATGGACCTTTGCCGGAGAGCCGACTGTCGCCTGGCAAATCCCCATGAGCCTATCCGAAGGCGCATACCGCGCCGGTCCTTATGCAAAAGAGCTTGGGGAGGAATTAAACCAAATACTGCTCGCCTCTTCCCGTTTCGCTGTCACTAAATCCGCATTACGCGATTTGCTTCGTGCAAAAATCCTGATAGACAATAATGGCAATGCGCCCTCCCCTGTATCGCTTGCCGGTTCTATTTCTGATATACTTGTTTTTTTGTCAAATACACCTCCTGAAAGTACACAAACAGGCTTTGCTAAATGGTTAAGCGGTATGCTGCCGCAGGAACTAACCGCAATTATCGAAAATTCTACTTGGTATAACGCAGCTCCTCCCGCCGCCGCACAAATAGAACTTCCCGGTAATTATCAAATAAGGTCTTACTCTTTATCGGGCTTAAATTTTACAAGCCCTTCTTTCCCGGGACAGCAGAATGCAATTCCGTTTTCCGATCTATTCCCGATCAATTATATGATTAGCGATACCCCTGTTTCATCATCATTATTTGAAAGCTTTTTAAATGAAAACCCCGAATGGAAAGAACACAAAACGAATTATGTACCCGATGAAATCCAAGATTATCCCTTTGAAATCGATGAAAATATCATAACGGGAATTACCTGGCACGCTGCAGAAGCGTTTTGCAAATGGCTTACAAGCCGCCTCCCTGCTGATATGGAAGCAAGGCTGCCTACAGAAAAAGAATGGCGGTATGCGTTTCTCTCGAACCGTGCGTCTCTATCGAACCCCGGTAATAGAAATATGCTAAACTCGATCAGCAGATTCGGCGGTTGGGAATGGACGGCCGATCCTTACGCCCCGCTCTCAGAGATGATTACAGTTTCTAATGAAGCGATAAAAGCGGTTGGCTCTCCTGAACGTACTATAATCGGCAGGCCCTTGTCTGCATCTTCAAGTCAAATTTTATCCCCTCAGGCAGCTTCCTTGACAGCGGATTTATCTTCACCCTTTGTGACATTCCGTGTTTTAATAGCGGAAAGGTAATTATGGCTGAGATTAAAATAATCGCGCAAAACAGAAAAGCGCGTCATGATTATTCGGTTGATGAAAGTTATGAATGCGGCATCGAACTTCTGGGGACAGAGGTAAAATCCTTCCGGGACGGAAAAATCTCTTTCCCGGACGCATGGGCGGAAGTGGTAAACGGCGAAGTATGGCTGCGCTCGCTGATTGTCGCGGAAAACCCCTTTTCATCAATTTTCAATCATGAGCCTGACCGAAAAAAGCGCCTTCTCCTGCACAAAGCGGAAATCAAACGGATACAGCGCAAAGTGGAAGAAAAAGGCTATACATTAATCCCCCTTTCTTTTTATTTCAAGAAAGGCAAGGTTAAAGTGGAAATAGGTTTATGCAAAGGTAAAAAAGCCTACGATAAGCGCGCGGATATCCGCGAAAGGGATGTGAAACGCGATATCGAGAGGGAATTCCGTCATGGGATGAGATAGGGTTTATAATTAGCAGGCTTGACATTATCCACGGATTTTACGGATTTTCACGGATAGCAGGGTTGACATTGTCCACGGATTTTTACGGATTTTACGGATTTTCACGGAATTTTTATTTTGGCTAATACAGCGAAGGTTCCCTTCTTGAACCTCAACCGAGCGCGATAGCGCGAAGGTTCCCCTCTTGATTATTTTTTTTAAAGAAATTGCTTGAAATTACCGTAAATCGTAGCATGAGATTCTTTAAGTACCTCCTTGGGATTTGGACGGCGGTTGTTATTTATACGGTTTTTTCTTTCTTTGCCGGTCCTAAAGGTTTGTCTGCTTATAATTACCTTTTAGTTGAAAAGGAACGCCAATGGGATAATATTAAAGAATTAGGAATTATTAACGAAGAATTGGAGAGAAACAGAAATAACCTCTTATATGATCATGACACGCTTCTGGTTCAAGCAAGGCAAATGGGTTACGGTCATGAAAATGAACGATTTATCCGTATTGTCGGTTTAAATAATATAAAACCAATCCCTGCCGAAGTAGGCAATATTTATATAAGCCAAAAACCTGATTTTATTACCGACCGCTACATAAAAATCACAGCAATTTGCATAGGTTTTTTAATTTTCTCATTCTTCTTTATGATAGAATTCATAGAAAGACGCTCCAGATAAAAATTTTAAATATCAACCCTACGCGGATCACACTAATCAATCTACTCCATTGACAACTATAAACCCATGAGTTATCATCGTATATAGTAAGATAATCTACTGAAAATAGGAAATTCTACCGATAATTAACAATAAGTGTTAATTTAGGGAGTGGTTCATGGCAAGTAATAAAAAACCTTCGATATACTCTGATCGCGGAAATATCGGTTCAGCAAAAGAATTAGATGAATACGGAGTATGGGTAAAGAGCGAACCACAAGTTCTTTCCGGGGATTTAAGCGACGCATCTTTAGAAGATGGTTTACCTAACGATGATTTTACCACAGACAACCTTGGCAGCTTTGATGACGCTATTTTTGATATAAAAGACCCGCTTGAAAATAACGATTTAGATATTGATTTCCCTGATGATAATATCGATTTTGACTCCAACGAAAATATGTCTGGCGCACAGCCTGAACTTGAAGATTTCGCTGATGATAAATCCGATATTACTGCTAATTCAGAAATAGAAATCGAGGATACATCTTTTGGAGAATTCGAATCGATAGATAACGAAAATATTACACAACCGGATTTACCGGATTCGGAATTTGATACCTTTGATATAGATTCTGATATTAAAGATACCTTCGGGGAACCTGAACCGATAGTAGATCCGGTCGAAGATAATCTTGATAGTTTTGATATAGAAGACGAAGATACCATTGAAATTGACACTACAGTTAATAATAACTCTGAGGACTTAACTTCAGATGAATTTATAGAAGAGCCATCAATTATCGATTTTCCTATTGATGAAAGCCTGGCATTATCAACCGATGATATCTCTATCGAAGACAGTGAAGCTTTATCAGCGGACGATATCACTATCGAAGACAGCGAAGCTTTATCGGCGGATCCTTTTTCCCTTGATGATGAATCAACAGATATTACTATTGATGATAGCGTTGATTTATCAGCGAGCGATATCTCTTTAGATGATGCAGACATATCAACTGATCTTTCCATTGATGACAGCGAAGAGTTGCCGGCAGATATTATTATCAATGATTTATCAGATGATGAATTATCATCTCTTGAAAACAGTGATGATATAACAATTGATGAAATTGAAACTGAAAATGAAATTGAAAACATAGATATTGATATCGATCTTGACGATAACAATATAGAAATAGAAGATTTTGAAGTGCCGACTGTAAAAGCAATCGAAAATAATATCGGAATACAGCAAGAAGAAAAAGAAAGCGATCTTTCATCCCACTTATTATTAAAAATCGCTAATGAACTTTCATCTATCAGAAGTGAACTTAGCGATTTAAAAAAAGAATTTTCACTTGTACGTTCAGGTGTAAATGTTGTTTCAGATAACAAAAAACAAGATGAAGGGTTCTTCTCCGAAGAAGATGACGAAACCATCTCGCTTACAGGCGATGAGATGGATAATATTTTAAACACTACAGAACAAATTACAGAAGTTCAAAACGATATTGAAATAGAAGACGATGAAGCAATCGCGCTTACAAGTGACGAAATGGATAACATCCTGAGCACAACAGAGCAAGTTACAGAATCGGCTGAAGAAGAAATAATCGAAGAAATTGAAGATATAGAAGAAATTGAACAAATCGAAGATGAAGCGATTTCACTTACAAGTGATGAACCGGATGACTTCATAAGTGAAGAAGCGGATTTATCGGAAGATGAAGCTCTTGCGCTAACAGGTGACGAACTTGATAATATCATTAACACCTCAGATTTTACAGAAGAGTTAGGTGAAGAAAGCGGTACCTCAAGTGAGTTAGATGATTTATCGCAAGCAGAGTTTGCAGATATAACCCTTGATGAAGGAATTGAATTATCTGATGATCTGGATGAAACCTTTTCCGGCAGTTCCGAAGAACCTCTTGAAGAAGAAACAAATGAAGTAGCAATAGAAGATGTTAATGAAGAAGTTGAAATAATTGATATAGATATCGACTCTCCTTCCTTTGAAGATTCTGATTTTATCAACTTGGATTCGGATGATCTGGAATCCCAATCACCAAAAAATGAAAATGAAACATTAAAAGATGATTTTGCAGATTTTAAAGATTTTGATGAAGCGGAAATTGAAAGTTTAGAAGAAAATTTAGACGAGCTGGAACAAATCCGCGAAGAAGGAGTTGAACCTATAACAACAGCGCCGGATAATCTTTCGTATCTTGAAGAAGATGCAGTTGATGCCTTTGATTTTTCAAATGCGGTAATAGATGAACCGGAATTATCAGCAGATGGCATTGAAGATGATTTAACAGAACCGGATATCGATGAAACTGAATTTGATCTTGACGGTCTTGATGGTCTTGATGATATAACAATTGACGATAATTTAGAATTAACGGAAGATGATGATATAGTAGTAGAGCCGCAAGAAGAAATTGCAGAAGAAATTGTAAATGAACCGGAAGAAGAACTTGAAGTTTTAACAGAAGAAGAAGGAACAGCGATAGAAGATATATCATCACCGATAGAAGAAGACGACACTGTCGATTTCAGCGATTTTGATGAAATTGAGGAATTAGAAGAGCTTCCTGAACCTGCCGTACAAGACACTCCTGTTTCAAAAGCCGCTCCTGTTTCCCCTGCACCGGCACCGGCTGCTACTGCCCCAGCTGCTACTGCCCCGGCAGCTACAACACCGCAAGCCGCTCCGATTGCTCCTACTCCGGCTGTTACACAAGTTGTTTCCACAGAAACACCTGCAAAAAAAGAAGTTCCAATTCCTTCTGAATTAAAATCGGAACTTAGAAATATCCTTAGCTACATGGATCAGCTCCTTGAATCTTTGCCTGAAGAAAAAATTGAGGAATTTGCAAAATCAGAGTATTTTGATTCCTATAAGAAACTTTTTAAAGAATTAGGGCTGGTATAATTACGGCACAAACAGAGTTTACTCAAACCGGCTTTGCACAGCTTCATTCACGTTATAATCCGCAATCTGAGGCTGTACGTTACATAGAATCATTAAATTTAAAAGAAACAATAGAATGTTTTATACTGATTGAACCCGGGCTTGGTTATATGATTCCTGTTTTAAAAGATAAATTTAAAAACAGTAAAATTATTGCTCTTCATGTTAATGATCATTTTAAAAGTGAACAGAATTCAGAAATTGACTGCACTCACTGTTACAGCACAAACAGACAGATAATAAAAAATTTTTTAGAAAAAGAAATACCGGAAACAGAGACTGATAAAATAAAAATAATTGAATGGAGACCCTCTCTTAATTATTTTAAAGAAGCGTATGTTTCCCTTCTTTCTATAGTGGCAGAATATTTAAAAATGACAGACGCAGGGCGGAGAACAACATCAGTTTTCGGAAAAAGATGGTTTAAAAATTTCTTTAAAAATTTAGTTTTAATAAATAAAATTCTTCTTTACAGGCAAAGTTCATTCCACGTTATAGTTACAGGTTCGGGTCCAAGCCTTGAACAAAGCCTGCCGATCATTGCGGAAAATCAAAAAAAATGTTTAATTATCGCGGCATCATCTTCTGTAAACGCTCTTTCTTCATATAATATTAACGCGGATATAATTATCGCCACAGACGGCGGTACCTGGGCTTTGAAACATCTTTATCCTTCTTGCAGAAATAATTATCATCATAAAACTATCCTTGCAGCTAATCTTTGTGCCGCTCTGCCTTCTCAAAGAAAAGACCTTCCTTTTTTTATTATTAACGACGGCAGTTTTTGGCAAAACATCGTACTTCATGAAACAGGAATACCATCTGTACTCATCAGGCAAACAGGAACGGTAAGCGCAACATCTGTTGAACTTGCATTGCTTTTATCAAGCGGGGACATTTATCTTGCAGGTCTGGATTTTTCTGTCAGTGATATCAGAACGCATGTAAGACCTTACGCTTTTGACAATTTATTTTTTTCTACAGCAAATCGTTTAAATCCTTTTTACAATACAAGTTTTACTCGTTCAGGTCTTTTAAAAAAAGGCGGAAGTCTGGATATATACGGGTCTTGGTTTAAAGATCAATTCAATTCATGGCCCAAGAGAATATTTTCGATCAAGGAACATAGAATAAGTAACAAAGAACAAGGAAAAATTAATCTTTTTGATTTTTTAAATATAGTAAAAATAAAAGATGACCCTTCGCTTTTTTGTAAAAGAGGCGCTTCCGCTTTAATTTCCGCGCTTAATAACCCTTTATATTCCGATAATTTAATACAAGAATTGAATCCCTTGCTTTTTCCGGGTGAAAAAAATATAACTAAACCGGAAATAGAAAGTGAATTACGAAATTTATTAAATTGAGTGTAAACGGAGTTTACAAATGACAGAGGATTTAAATTTTTTAAATATAAACCTACAAGCTATTTCTAAAACTAATTTAAAACTATATTCTCAAATAAAGAATCTTATTAAATCATCATCTAATCAATATAGTTTTATACAATCACGTACAGGTGAGACAGTGCCTGTAATAGGAACGCAAGCTCTTCATTCTACAGTAGATCCGAAACGTGAAGCGCAACGCCTTATTTCCTCGCAGACAGGCTTAGAGCGGCAAAGCTTGTCAGGTTTTTTAATTATTCTGGGGCTTGGCGGCGGATTTATCCCTGAAGCGGCATTGGAACTAACAAATTCTCTTGTAACAGTAATTGACTTTAACCTTGCAGGAATAATGGAACTATTTTCTTCCAAAGATTATTCGCATCTTTTAAAAAATGATCGATTCACCATTCTTGCCGATCCCTCAAGTGAAGAAATAAAAAGTTTTTTAACAGAAAATTATAAACCCGCGCTCTACGGCGGTATTAAAACAATTCCTTTACTTACAAGAATCGGATATGAAAAAGCTTTATTTGATTCAGTAATAAAAAAAATTCAAGAAGCGCTTGATATTATTACCGGCGATTATTCGGTACAGTCTCATTTCGGGAAAAGGTGGTTTTCCAATATAATACGGCAATTAGTAAACAGTAAAAATTTAATTATTAATCTGAATGATTTATCAAATAAAAAAGAATACGCAATAATCGCGGCAGGACCTTCTCTTGATATACAAATAAAAACAATTGCAGAAATGAAAAAAAAAGGTGTGTTTATTATCAGCACAGATACAGCTTTTCCTGTTCTTGCGCATAACGATATTAAACCTAACCTCATCGTATCTATCGACTGCCAGCATATAAGTTATTATCATTTTATTGGTTTTAAACCTGACAATATCCCGTTAATTCTTGATATAGCAAGCCCTCCGGCGCTTTCAAAGTTGTCACTAACACCGATTTTTTTTGCAAGCGGTCACCCTCTCGCAGGATATATAGCGCAAAATCTAAATTTAACTCTTCTTGATACATCGGGAGCAAATGTTACTTATGCTTGCCTGTCTCTTGCAGAATACTTAGGCGCAGAGCGCATAACAATCTTCGGCGCGGATTTTTCTTATGTAAACAGCCAATCTTATGCAAGAGGGGCATATATTTATCCGTATTTTTATAAAAGGCAAAACCGTTTTTCTACTGTAGAAGCGCAATTTTCCAAATTTTTATACCGCAGCCCCTTTGTAAATACAGGACTTAACGGAAATAATAAATATTTTGAAACATCATCTCTAAGGTTTTACAGGAAAAAGTTTGAAGAAAAAATATCCATGATGCAAGCGGAAGTTGAATTCGCGCAAGGGATGGGAGCTGTTGTGTCAGGGAATAGGGAACAGGGAATAGGGAATAGAGAACAGGGAATAGGGAATAGAGAACAGAGAATAGGGAATAGGGAACAGATAACAAAAGCTGATGTTATGGAATTTATAAAAAATTATCGCAATGATATTTTATCTTTACCATGCGCTGGCGTTAAAGAAAATTATTTAAAAAAATTAAATAATAAGCAAATGCAGGTTTTTATCACTTTACTTCCCTTTGCAGCGTTTATTAGAAAACAAAACCCCAACATGGAAATCAAGGAAATAATTGAAGAAATAAAACACCGCTCAATATCAGAGATAGAAAAAATAATTAATTAAAATATCCGTTAAAATCCGCGGTTTTATATTAATTCCGCTGTGTAACTTGTGTATATTGAGTTTGAAAAATATTTTTTGCGTTATCTATCAAAGAAAGCGCTCTTGAAAAAATCGCGGAAAAATTATCGGGATTATTTAAAAGCAGTTCTGCGGTGATGGAAACATTCAATTTATCAGAGCTTGGAGATGAAAGAGAAAGTTTCGCGACTTTTGATCGCCTGTTTGCATAATTGATTAAATTATACGTTTCTTCCATAGTCATATTATCTAAAGAAAAACCTGTGTATATGTGAAAGAATTGAAGATCGGTCTCGTTAACTATAATAAAATAATTACTTCCCCTTACTTTAAATTGAATATCACCGTCACTGTCGATTTCAGGTCTGAAGCCTTCCTGAGCAAGATAATTCATGTACATTTTTGCAAGACCTTCCCTGCTCCATTCAGGTACTTCTACGGTCATTCCCGCAGGTTCTACAGGTACTACAGTCATTCCCTCTACAGTCAGTCCCTGCGCCGGTTCGACGCTGTCATTTTCCTGGCTTGCCAGAGGAAAGGTAAAAATAAGAGCGAAAATCAATATAGATAGTAAAATTTTATTAAATTTTGACATAAATTTCTCCTTTTTATTAATTATATTAGCATTTTTTGAATTGTCAATGAAAAATCGAAGGAAAAAATAAATAATTATTAAAACATATTCTTTTTCATTCGTTATTGCTTCTTTTTCTATTTGATTTTATCATTAAAAAAAGGGGAAAAGTATGAAATGTAATAAAATATTTATCTTATTTTTATTACTGACACTGATATGTTTTTACACCTTTGCAGAAAACAATTATTTGCCCGGTATGGAAAAATTAAAAATCGATAATTTTCTAATTTATTCGGGCGGCAATTCTGACAGGGAGAGAATGCTTGCAACTAATTTCAACTCTCAAGGTTTTAAACCTTATAATAATGAAAAACTTGTTAATGAAATAAACGGAGATAATTATCATGTTTTTAAAACTTTCTTTACTATATCAGAAAGTTTCGCAGATAAAAATCTTACTTTTTATATCAGCCGTTTTGACATGCCTGTTATAATCCGTATTAACGATATTATTATTTACCAAAAAGGATTCAGACCTGAAACCGATAATGCTTATTCTACAGGGGAGCCTGCGGCAAGCCTTGTACCTCTGGGAGAAGGTCTAATTCATTATGATAGGGAGAACCTTTTAATCATCGAGGTTTTCCCTCAATATGAAACAAGTTCTGTACCTGAATTATCAATAGCGGAATATAAAAATAATGTAACAAAAGTATTCATTAAAAATTTATTAAATGTTTATATGGTGCTTGCAGCTCAATTTCTAGCCTTGCTTGTCGCGCTCTATCATTTCGGCGCATATATATCCAGAGGATGCAAAGACCCCAAGTATATTATATTTGTTATTTTCTCAATATCTTTCGTCCTTGCTTACGCGAATATAGGTTTTTCCTTTGACTCAAAATATTATACAGAACTTGTAAAAATTACACGGAGTTTTCAACTGCTTTCTATCGGTTTTTATTTAGTATTTATTATTGAGTCAGTAGGATTGTTTGCTAAATTAAAAAAAATTATTATAACAGTTGTTATTTTATACAGCATTATATGCGCTATATACATTGCCATTCATGAAAATAAATATGCGGTAAATGCCGCTTTCTCTCTTATGTCAAATATTAATTTGATACCGGTATTGGCATTATGTATAATCATTCCTGTAATTTCGATTATAGCAAAGAAAAATTACAGTATCATTCCGCTTTTAATTACTACATTGATCGTCGCCGCCGCCAGCTTGCGTGACATGATGTTATTAAGCGCGGCAGCACAACCTTTATTTTGGTACGCGCCGTATGCCTTTCTGCTTATTGTAATCGTAATTTACGGAATACTTGTTTTCGAACAAAGCAGCCTCTTTAAAAATTTTAAACGTTATGTGCCGGCTGATCTTGTAATTCAGCTTATCAACCAAAAAATAAAACCGGATTTAGGCGGTAAACAACAGGAGCTGACAGTTTTCTTCAGTGATATTTCCAAATTCACATCCATAGTGGAAAAGATGGAACCGGAAAAACTTGTCAACGATCTCTGCATATACTTTGAAAATATTTCAAAAATCATTCTTGCAAACAAAGGTACTATAGATAAATATATAGGGGATGCTGTAATGGCTTTTTGGGGCGCACCTGAGCCGATGGAAGATCATGCGCAAAAAGCCTGTCAAACCGCTCTTATTATACAAAGCAGTTTACATCATCTTTTTGATCAATGGGATGATCTTGGAAAAATTCCTTTTCTGACACGTATCGGTATTCATACAGGCGATGTACTTGTAGGAAATCTCGGCTACAAGGAAAGACTCAATTATACGGTAATGGGTGATACAGTTAATGTATCAAGCAGACTGGAAGGCATAAACAAAGTATACGGGACAGAAATTATTATTAGCGAAAATGTTTATAAGAAATGTTTAAACGATTTTGAATTCCGTCTTTTAGACCGCGTATCCCTTCTTGGCAGATATGAAGGAATGAATATCTATGAGCTAGTCGGTTTTAATGATGATATCAGCAAAGAGCAAAAAAAGATTAATGATTATTATGAGATGGGTCTTAAATATTACTTTGAGCAAAAATGGCGCGAAGCCTTAAAATGTTTCAATACAGTGATAAAATACCGAAGCAGTGACGCGCCGGGCATCCTCATGCGCGAAAGATGCTTGTTTTATGCAAAAAACCCTCCGCCGCAAGACTGGAGCGGGGTTTTTGCACAAACAATTAAATAAAACCTAAAAAAACCGTTAAAATCAAGTGATCTCATACCTGCAACCTGATATATATAATTGTGTCTAAAATAGTATCTTGACAAAAGCAAGAAATTTGTAAATATTGGAGGAATAACAAATATAAATTTTGTTAGTAAAAATATGGCTATAGAAATAATAGGAACAGGCAGGGGTATGCCGCCGAATAGAGTAACAAATGACGATTTAGCGTTAAAAATAGACACAAGCGATGAGTGGATCAGGTCTCACACAGGGATCGGAAACCGTTATATCGCCGGTGAAAATACAGCCTCTAGCGATTTAGCGGCAGAAGCGGCAAAAAACGCTATGGCTATGGCGGCGGGCTATACAGGAAATGATATTTCGCAAAGAGATAAAGCCGCTTCAGAAATAGCTCCAAGTATAGATATAATTATTCTCGCCACAGTAACAGCGGATTATTACGGGACGCCGTCAACAGCATGTATAGTCCAACATAAAATCGGAGCTGTAAATGCAGGCGCTTTTGATCTGAGCGCAGCCTGCACGGGTTTTATTTACGGTCTGGAAACTGCGGCAGGTATCCTGAGCGTAAACTCGAAGCGTAAACGTGCTTTAGTTATCGGCGTAGAAGTTCTAAGTAAATTGATAAATTGGAGCGACAGAACAACCTGCGTCCTTTTCGGCGACGGTTCGGGAGCGGCTGTACTTGAAAAAAACGATGCGGAAAAATGCGGTTTACTGCATACGCTTTTATATTCTGACGGTTCCGGTAACGAAAGCCTGATGATGAAACGCGGCGGAACCCGTTACCCATTTAAAGACGGTGAAATTATTGATAATAAGGATGCCGCACATTCAACCTGTGTCGAAATGAACGGGCAGGAAGTTTATAATTTTGCCGTAAAAGCCGTAACAGATACTATCACTTCTCTATTAAAAGCAGGTAATATCAGCATTGATGATGTTACGCATATTGTCCCTCATCAAGCTAATTCAAGGATTGTACAAGCGGCATCTAACAGGCTGAGAATACCGATAGAAAAATTTTATTTAAATATCGAGGAATACGCCAATACTTCATCAGCGTCTATTCCCATCGCCTTGGACGAAATGAACCGCGCCGGTAAATTAAAAAAAGGCGATTTGATCTTGACCGTAGGATTCGGCGGCGGCCTAACTTACGGCGGTAATATAATAATTTGGTAGAGGAAAAATAGTGAAAAAAATTGCATATTTATTTCCGGGACAAGGAGCGCAATATACTAACATGGCGATGGATTTAATTTCATCTAATGCTGTTGTTTCTCTTTTTCAAACAGCTTCTGATATTCTGGGAAAAGATATAAAAGAAATTCTTAAATCTGATGCAGACACTTTAAAACGCACCGATGTTTCCCAACCTGCGATAACCGCCGCTAATCTTGCGGCGGCAATGTATTTAAAAGAAAAAGGTTTCTCTCCTGCAGCTTGCGCCGGTTTCAGCTTGGGAGAATATGCGGCTCTTGTATGCGCAGGCGTCATTGACAGCGCAGATTGTTTCCGTTTAATTAAAGCAAGGGGAGAGGCGATGCAAAAAGCCGCCGATAATTTGCGTAACAAATCAGGCGATAAAACACCGGGCATGGCAGCCGTAATAGGGCTTTCGCCTGAACAGGCGGAATCGTTAATCGAAAAATGGCGAGAAGAAGGATTGAAAGATTTATATGCGGCTAACATTAATTCATATAAACAGCTTGTAATAAGCGGATCTGACAGCGCCTTAGCGGAAGCGGAAAACAAATTTAAAGAAGCCGGCGCAAAGCGTGTTATACGTTTACAAGTAGCAGGACCTTTTCATTCGCCTTTAATAAAAGAAGCGGCGGAAGATTTTAAAACTGTATTGGAAAAAATAAATTTTAATGATCCTAAGATTGCAATTTTTTCTAATGTTACCGGAAAACAAATTAAAACAGGCGCGGCAGCGAAAGAACTTGCAGTTATGCAAATAACAAGCCCTGTCCGTTGGGTCGATGAAGAAGCCGCTATCGTCGCTTTCGGAGTTGATGCTTGTTTTGAAACAGGTCCTGGAAATGTTTTACAAGGTTTATGGAAAGATACTAAAAGCGAAATACCGGTATACGCCGCAGGAACTGCGGAAGAAATAGAAAATATTACATTAGGAGAATAATCATGAGGTTAAACGGAAAGAAAGCGCTTGTAACAGGAGCGCTAAGAGGAATCGGAAAAACAATCGCCGATTTATTTATTGCAGAAGGCGCGCAAGTATGGGGCTTGGATTATAAAACCCCTGACGATCTTAACGCGAGAGTTGACGCTGCAGGGGGAAAACTCCATTGGATACAGTTGGATCTTTCCGCGCTTGCAACAATAGAAGAGGTTATAGAAAAATCAATAAAAGAAGCTGATGGGTTTGATATTGTAGTTAACAATGCCGGTATCACAAAGGATAATTTATCATTTAGAATGTCCTTGGAAGAATGGCAGAAAGTAATTGATATAAACCTTTCCGCGGCGTTTTTTGTCGCTCGTACTGTTGCAAGAGATATGATTCGAAAACGTTCAGGATCAATTATTAATATGGCAAGCGTTGTCGGCATACACGGCAACGGAGGGCAGGCGAATTATTCGGCAAGCAAAGCGGGTTTAATCGCCGTAACAAAGAGTCTTGCAAGCGAAGTTGCAAGCCGCAACGTCCGTGTAAACGCGATTGCGCCCGGTTATATAGAATCTGATATGACAGCGGCGGTGCCGGAAGAAGCGAGAAAAAAAATGACCGAAGCGATACCCATGAAACGCACTGGAAAACAAGAAGATGTTGCAAAAGCGGTGTTATTCTTTGCCTCTGATGATTCCGCTTATATTACAGGGCAGGTCTTGCCTGTAGACGGCGGAATGTTTTTCTAGTTAAGGAGAAAAAATGAAAAAGAAAGTTGTAGTTACCGGAATGGGGATTGTATCACCTATAGGCAGCAATATTGAAGATTTTTGCGCGGCGCTAAAAGCGGGGAAAAGCGGTATTTCGGAAATCACTTCTTTTGATACAAACGGTTTTGATGTAACAATAGCCGGTGAAATAAAAGATTTTGATCCAAGCCTCTGGATAGAAAAAAAAGAAGCACGGAAAATGGCGCGTTTTACGATGTTTGCAGTAGCTGCCGCTACGCAAGCTCTTACAGATGCCGGTTTAATAAATGAAATTAATGCGGAAGGAAAAAAACTTGTTAAATGCAATGCGGAAAAGATCGGTATTGTTATGGGAAACGGTATCGGCGGTTATGATGTTATTCACGAATCTTATAAAAAACTTTTATTTGACGGGCCTAAAAGAATGCTTCCCCTCACAGTCCCGATGATAATCTCAAATGAAGCGGCGGGAAATATATCAATGATCTTCGGTACAAAAGGTCCTGCATACACTCAGGTAACAGCCTGCGCCGCAGGCACTGACGCTCTCGGTCAAGCTTTGGATTTAATCCGCTCAGGGCGCTGCGATGTCGTCATCTCCGGGGGCACTGAATCTGCGATAACCCCCTTCTCTATCGGCGGTTTTCAAATGTTAAAGGCGCTTTCCGTCAAACGCTGTAATAAACCTGAAAAAGCATCCCGCCCCTTCGATGCAGACCGTGACGGTTTTGTAATTGCGGAAGGATCAGGGGTTTTAATCCTTGAAAGCGAAGAACACGCAAAAGCCCGCGGCGCAAAAATACACGCGGAATTTGCAGGCTACGGCGGTTCTGCCGATGCGTTTCACATAACGTCCCCCGATCCGACAGGGAACGGAGGCGCTCTTGCTATAAAAAAAGCGCTTGCCGATGCGGAGCTTAAACCTGAAGACATTCAATATTACAATGCGCACGGCACATCTACAGAAATAAACGATCCGACAGAAACAAAAATGTTAAAAATCGCTTTCGGGGATCATGCTTACAAAATGAAAGTTTCCAGCACAAAAAGTATGCACGGCCATTGCATTGCGGGCGGCGGCGGTATCGAAGCGATTGCTTGTATCCTTGCAATACGCGACGGTTTCTTTCCTCCGACCATCAATCTGGATAATCCCGATACTGAATGTGATCTTGATTATGTCCCTAACAAGGTTCAGTACGCAGACAGTGAAATAAAAGCTGTTGCATCAGGCTCTCTCGGTTTCGGCGGACACAACGGCGTAGTTATTTTTAAAAAATATATATAGAAAAAGGAGATAGAAATGAACGAGATAGAAAAACTTTTACCTCACCGCGATCCTTTTTTATTTGTTGATGAAATTATTGAAGCAAGTAAAGAAAAGATTATAGCCAAACATTTATTTTCAGAAAATGAATATTTCTTTAAAGGGCATTTTCCGGAGTACCCTGTCGTGCCGGGCGTTATTTTAGTTGAAACAATGGCTCAATCAGGTGGAGCGGGTCTCCGTAAACTCGGCGTGTTAGGTGACGATGCTCTTTTCTTTTTTGCATCTGTAGATAAAGTAAAATTCCGCCGCCAGGTGCGCCCCGGCGATACAGTGCGCTGCGAAATTGAAAATTTGCGCGTATCGCCAAAAATGATTAAGCAGCGCGGAAACGCTTTTGTAGGCGATGAACTTGCCGCCGAAGCGGAATGGATGTGTCTTGTTGGAGGAAAAAATGCCGATTAAACCTATGATACGTAATAATATTTGTTTGAATGCTCACCCGCAAGGATGTGCGGCTAATGTACAGAAACAAATAGAATACGCAAAAAAGAATTTATCAAAAATTTCTGCCTCTCCTAAGTTAGCGTTAATTATCGGATGCTCTAACGGTTACGGGCTTGCAAGCCGTATATGCGCGGGCTTCGGATACGGGGCTGTCACTGTCGGTTTGTCTTTTGAAAATGAGCCATCAGAAAAAAGAGCCGGAACACCGGGGTTTTATAATAATAAAGCTTTTGACTTAGAAGCGGAAAAAGCGGGTCTTTGTTCTGTAAGTATAAACGGCGACGCTTACTCTGATAGCATAAAAAAAGAAACCATCGAAGCGGTTAAACAAGCCGCCTCTAAAGTCGGAATCCCCGCAAAGATCGATTTAATTATTTACTCTCTTGCTTCTCCTACAAGGATTGATCCTAAAACAGGTGTTATGCACAAATCAGTAATAAAACCGATTGGTTCTTCTTTTTCCGGTAAAACGCTCAATATGATGGACGGATCATTCAGCATTACCAAAGCTGAACCTGCAAACGAAGAAGAAATTTCTAACACTGTAAAAGTTATGGGTGGCGAAGATTTGGAATTATGGATGGATGCGCTTGATAATAATGGATTATTATCTCATGAAACACGTGTCGTCTCTTACACATACATCGGGCCTGAACTGTCCTGGGCGATTTATAAAAACGGAACTATCGGAAAAGCAAAAGAAGACCTTGAAAGGGCTTGCAGAGAAATAAATAAAAAATATACCGAACAGAAAAAAATTTACGGAGCATGGGTTTCTGTTAATAAAGCGCTTGTTACGCGATCAAGCGCGGTTATTCCTATCATTCCATTTTATGTAGCGACACTCTTTAAAGTGATGAAGGATATGGGGCTTCATGAAGGATGCATAGAACAAATTACCCGTCTCTATAAAGATTGTCTTTATACTTCTGACGGAAAAGTTCCTGTTGACAGTGAAAACCGCATCCGTATAGATGATAAGGAAATGCGCGATGATGTGCAGAACGCTGTTAATAAAAGAATGGAAATTGTTACACCTGAAAATGTTTTTATAGAAACTGATATACTGGGGTTTAGGAAAGATTTTATGGAAGCGCATGGCTTTGATGTTGATGGGGTTGATTACGAAGCGTGAAATTAGGTGTATTTACAGTATCCGCGGATTTTCACGGATTTAACTGATTTACACGGATTTTTTATAGAAATAAATTTTTAAGAGAGGTTTTTATTATGGATGATAAGTTTTTTTTAGCAATTGTTGATAAGTTCAATTCTTCTGAAATTACAGAACTTGATTTTAATGACGGGAATATGCACTTGGTGTTACGCAAAGGAAACACGCAAACAGCAGGAATTGCCCCTGTTCAAGCGGCAGCTCATACTATGTCAGCCGAACAGGCGGCTGTTCATCTTGGGATTTCCGCTACAGCGACACAGGCTGCAAGCGGAGGCGAAAAAATAGTAAGCCCGATTGTGGCTACTTTTTATTCTTCTCCAAGCCCTGATTCTCCTGCTTTTGTAAAAAAGGGAACAAAGGTAAAAGCAGGACAGACACTCTGTATACTTGAAGCAATGAAGATGATGAATCATCTTGAAGCTGAATTTGATTGTGAAATTATCGAGGTTCTTGCAGGTAACGGGGATTTAGTTGAATACGGACAGGAAATTTTTACCGTTAAACGAAACTAAGGAGTAAGGTTTGGCGAATGCGAATAAATCACAAACAAAAGTAAAAAGAATACTTATCGCCAACCGCGGAGAAATTGCCGTCAGAGTGATACGTACTTGCCGCGAAATGGGAATAGAAACGGTCGCTGTTTATTCTACTGCAGATAAAGAAAATCTTCATGTTAAGATGGCGGATCAATCTGTCTGTATAGGACCGGCTCCTTCGGCGCAAAGTTATTTAAAAATGGAAAATATTATTATGGCGGCAATGCACACTCATTGCGATGCTATTCATCCGGGTGTAGGTTTTTTATCTGAAAACGCCGCTTTTGCCGGTCTTGTCCGCGATAACGGCCTTATTTTTATCGGCCCCGATTCGGAAGTAATCAAGCTGTTAGGTGACAAGGTAGAAGCGAGGAAAACAGCTCTTAAATACGGTCTTCCTGTTACACCGGGAACAGGGGCTGTGAGCGCAGAAGACAGAGCGGCTATAGAAGAAGCAAAAAACTTAGGTTTTCCATTAATAATAAAAGCGGCTGCAGGCGGCGGCGGTAAAGGGATGCGTATAGTCCGCAATGCTGAAGAATTAGCTGAAAATATTACTTTAGCAAGCCGCGAGGCTCAATCGAATTTTGCAGACGGTACTGTTTTTATCGAGAAATATTTAGAAAACCCGCGCCATGTGGAATTACAGGTTCTTGCTGACGGAAACGGAAATGTTGCAATACTCGGAGAGCGTGATTGCACTGTACAGAAGAATCATCAAAAATTGATCGAAGAAAGCCCTTCACCGGGAGTGACAAATAAAATGAGGGAAGCGATGGCGGCAGGGGCTGCTCCCATGTTTTCTTCATTAAAGTACTGCGGAGCGGGTACTATAGAATTCCTTGTAGAAGGAGAAAATTTTTATTTTATGGAAGTAAACGCCCGTGTTCAAGTTGAACATCCTGTCAGTGAATTTGTAACAGGCATCGATATTATACGCCAGCAGATACTTGCATGCACAACAGGCAGCATGGAAATTGATCCGAAGCAAATTAATTTAAAAGGCTGGTCTATCGAATGCAGGATCAACGCTTTTACCCCCGGAAAAATTACACGCCTTGAAATCCCCGGAGGAATCGGGGTGCGCTTTGATTCCTTCTTATACAATGGATGTACAATTTCCCCGCACTACGATTCAATGATCGCAAAATTAATTGTTTACGATACTGACAGAAAAAAAGCCCTTGCAAAAATGGACAGAGCCTTACGTGAATTAGTTATTGACGGAATAAAAACAAATATTGAACGTCAAAGATATATTATAAATCATCCTGTTTTCCATAACGGTGTTTTTGGAACATCCTGGTATTGCGAAGCAATACAGTATACAGATATAGAAAAGGAAGCTGAAAATGGCAGATAACGAAATAAAATCATGTTCAAAATGCGGAATTCCGTATAATGAAAAAGAAGTAAATGCAGCGCTTAATACCTGTCCCGGATGCGGTTTTCATTACCGCATGGAGCCGATGGAAAGAATCGCCTATCTAACAGATAAGGGAAGTTTTATTGAATTTTCTGGTAATCTTCATTCGCTCAATCCGATTGAACTTGCAGGTTACGAAGAAAAATTATCTGTAGCGGAAGCGAAAGCGCAGATGAAAGACGCGGTAATCACAGGGACATGTACAATAGAAGGAAAACCTTTAATACTCGGTGTTATGTCTTTTAATTTTATGGGCGGTTCTATGGGATCTGTTGTAGGGGAGAAAATAACACGCGCTCTTTTAAAAGGAGCGGAAGAAAAAAAACCTGTACTGTTCTATATTACATCAGGAGGGGCAAGAATGCAGGAAGGAATTTTTTCTCTTTTACAGATGGCGAAAACTTCCAGTGCGGCGGCAGAACTTGCAAAAGCGGAAGTACCATATTTTGTCATGTTATGCGATCCTACAACAGGAGGCGTAACAGCGTCTTTTGCGATGTTAGCCGACATTATAATGGCAGAACCCGGCGCATTGATCGGTTTTGCCGGGCCTCGTGTAATTGAAGGTACAATAAGACAAAAGCTTCCTGATGGATTCCAAAGAGCGGAATTCCAGCAAGAAAAAGGTTTTGTCGATACAATAGTGCCTCGAAAAGATCAAAGAAAAATAATTTCAACACTTATCGATCTTCACTGTCATGGAACAGAGGTAACAAATGAATAAACAAAGCGGCAATTTAGAAAATAAATTTCAGGAATTAAAAAAATTATTAAAAGAATCGGATATTGAAGCTGATTACGAACTTACCGTACTGGAAGAAAAAATACGCTCTCAATCAAAAGCGGAAGCTGTATGGAAACAGGTGGAACTTGCCCGTCATCCTGAAAGACCTTATGCAATGGATTATATCTCCCGCATTTTTGATAATTTCATTGAACTGCACGGTGACAGAGCTTATGGCGATGATCCTGCGATCATCGGCGGGATTGCTTTTTTAAATTCAAGACCTGTTACTATCATTGCAAATCAGAAAGGAAGATCATTAAAAGAAAATGTTTTCCGCAACCACGGTATGGCTAACCCCGAAGGATACCGCAAAGCATTGCGCCTTGCAAAAGAAGCGGAAAAATTCCGCCGCCCTGTTATCACCTTGATTGACACATCAGGCGCATACCCCGGTATAGAATCGGAGGAACGCGGCATAGGGGAAGCGATTGCACGTAACTTACGCGATTTTTCACAGCTATTAACACCTGTTATCTGCATTATCATAGGCGAAGGCGGCTCAGGCGGAGCGCTCGGTCTTGGAGTCGGTGATAAAGTTTATATGCTGGAAAACGCAATTTATTCTGTAATAAGCCCTGAAGGCTGCGCGTCAATACTTCTGAGAGACGCTTCCAAAGCAAAAGACGCGGCAACCATGCTTCGCATAACAAGTAAAGACCTCCTTGATTTCAAAGTAATTAACGGGATAATCCCCGAACCTGAAGGAGGCGCTCATACCAATCCTGACGGGGCTGCGAAAATAATTAAAGATGTTCTTGTCAAAGATTTAGATGATATTTGCTGCCGAAAACCTGAAGTTCTGGTACGTTATAGAAATCAGAAGATACGCAAAATTGGGCATTGGAACGAGGCATAAAAAAATCCGCAGATAATCTTATCCCCTCTCCCCAAAAGCGGCATAACCGACAAATGAGTCAGGCACAACTTTACCGTCAACATCCGCGCTTGTGCCGTATTCAAGGAGCTTTAAAGTTTTTTGCTGCATTGCGGCAAAACCCATTGCACCTAACACAGCGCCTGCAGAACAGGAAGAAAAATCTTTTTCCGCACAGCGGAGTGTTTCCACGCTGTCCCCTGACTCCACGGCTTTTATAAACTTCGCGTCGTTTTCTTCACGCACCCATCTTAAAGCTTTTTCACCCTTCCCCTGAGGTGAAAAGCCGTAATTTTGCCCGTAATGGGTTAAATCTGTTGAAGCAAGAACATTAATTTTACGGTTTAATTCTTTTGCAGTCCGGTAAAGAATTTGCCCGGCTTTAAATGAGTTTATGTGAGCAGGAAGGCGCAGCCATAAAAGTTCCGATTGCGGGAAATAATACCGTACCATAGGTAAAAGCACTTCTATGGTGTTATCGCGCGCCTTATCTTCGCTGATGAGGAAATCATCAGGATTATCTTCAAATTTTTGCATTAAAGATGAACGCAGTTCCTTATCTATCGGTATATTGCCGAAAGGGGTTTTAACTGCGTCTTCCATAGCGAAAAGAGCCGGATAATTTGAAGGCAAATGACCGCCTAAAACCGCTATTGTTTGCGCATCACCCTGCAAAGCGGAAACAGCGCGGGCGGCGATATGACCGCAATAATACCAGCCTGCATGAGGGGCTATGGCTATCGAAGAAACAGATGCTTTATCTTGCGGAAAATCTTTTAAAAACCCTGTTACCGCCTCAGAATCCCTTGGATACCAGCCTGAAGGCAGTGAATATTCTCTTATTTGCATATAAAATCTTCCGATAATTATATCATAACTATGGATAATAATCAAAATAGCCAAACTATGGCCGGGAAAAACCGGATAATCATTGTAATTATCGCCGCTGTTTGCATTGTAATTTACCTTTTCGCGCTCGTTCAAGCGACAGTCAGGCTTTATTTAAGCGCCGATAAAAATAAGTTGACTGCCGAACAGGAATTTTCACAGATAGCGGGAACCGCTCTGGCAGCCGGAAATCAAGGGTTTATGACCCAAGGATATATCGATACTATTAATAATTCGCTCTCTGCCAGCAAAAGCCTTGAAGCCTTAATTATAACGGGCCCTGACGGTGAATATGTTTTTGAGAAACAAAAAGGTTATGCAGTAAATTGGGTTAATAATTCTCCTCGCTTTATTAATAGAGCCTCTTTTTCAAATCAAAATCATTATGAACCACTCCCTATCCAGAATTTACGCAATGCAAATATAAAAGCTGTATCAAGAGCTTTTAACTATTCTGATTTTACAAAAATATTGAAAGAAACATTGCTGATAATTCTTGCAGGTTTTGCAATCGCTTTCTTTACCATGTTGATTCAGCTACTAACGGGAAAGCAAGAACCTATGTTTGTAAAAATAAAATCTGATAAATCTTCTGATTTAGAAAATCATTTTACCTATGAATCAGATATCCCTTTGCCAGAAATCGGACCGAAGGGTCTTTATTCACCGCGCAGTAATATAGGATGGGAAGAATATTTAATTGACCGCCTGGATGCGGAATTACACCGATGCGCTTCAACAGAAAAGGATTTAGCTTTTTTATTAATAGAATTTACCGATTTAACAAACGATGCCATGTTTAAACAATCAACAGAAGACGCTGTCCCTTCATTTACATCAAGAGACCTTCTTTTTGAGTACGGAAGATGGGGTATAGCGGCAATTATACCGGGGGCTAGTTTAGAAAACGCAATTTCCAAATCGGAAAAATTTTATCAAATTATAATGGACAGATTCCCAAGAGGGCATGACGCGCCTTCTAGTATTTTTTTAGGGATCACATCACGTTCAGGCAGATTACTCGGCGCGGAAAGATTATTGCTTGAAGCAAGGGAAGCGTTAAAAAAAGCAAAAGCCGATCCCGCATCGCCGATAATTGCATTTAAAAGCGATCCTGAGAAGTATCGGGAATTTATCAACTCTCAGAAAAAATAATTTCTACTGCGCTTCAAAACTTGCAAGATTTCTGAACATCCTTCCTGCAGACCATGAAGGAATTGAATAAATATAGTTTCTTCCGCTAACTTGCGCATAACGCCTTCCTGTGTCATCCGCTGTTGTTAAACGGATAGTAATAATCCGCCCGTTCCCAAGTTCAATCACTATTCTGATATTATCATTAAAACTTTCAGAAATAAAATCAGGGTCGGCAAAATTATCGCCTTCTGTATTTAAAATTGTACGTATGTAAGATTCAATCGCGGATATATTCAAATTTTCTAACCCTTCGATTGCCCACGCCCTGTTTCTCCTGCTGAAAAGCAAGGTCTCGCCTTCATTATAAACAGAAAGCCTTTGAACGCTGTTCACATCTAACTGCGCCGCATTATTATCCATGCCTTCGCTTTCAGGGATTAACCGTAAATTATACCAGTTAGTAATCGGGCCTGTAATATAATTTTTAATACTGCTGTCTCCTGAAATAACCTCATTATCTCCGGCTTTGCGGAAATATGTTTCATTTTTAAAAACATCGTCATTACCGATTAACAGATCAAGAAGGATTGTATTATCAAAATACAATTTAACATTGGAAGTGCTTTGTGTAAGACCGAAACGTTCATGATTTGAAGCACTTGAAGAACGTACCTGCCAAGCCGCTCTTTTTGTAAGTATATTTAAAAAATCATTAATACGGACAATACGCGCAGGATAAACAGTATCGTTATACAATACCGACCATTGATTGCTGTTATACACAATTTCAAATTCCTGTCCTTCTGCATTTATAGCTATCCTTGTAACCTTTTCTGCTGTTTTTGAATCTATCCAAACAAAAGAGCTTTGTTTATTACCGATATCAGAATTAAAAATAAGATTACCTGTTAATAACAATGCTAACACTGCAATCAGCGATACAAGAAAAATTAATTTATTTTTGTAAGTCATCATTACTCTCCTTATCATTTGCATAAACAGGGTTTGCGATTACACTCTGATCGCTATTAATTGCATCTTTGCGCATCGACTTTGCGCGTCTTGAAGCCCGATATAAACCAGCCCCGATAATTAAAAGCGGAATGATACCGACATTTAATATTTGCGCAATTTTCATTGAACCTGAACGGAGAGCCGGGTCTTCTATTTTATCAAAACGTCCTATCTGCGGTTTCCTGTTCCTTATACTGATAATATCATCATCGCTAACAAGCCAATCTGCTACACGTAAAAGGAATTCCAGATTATGCCTTGCCTGTGTTGCATTGATCATGTTAGTTGCAAAATCTACATCCCCTACTACAATGATGCGGGATGCCCTGGTAAAATTAGGAATATCGGGTAATTCTTCTTCAGAGCCTTCGCGGACAGGTTTATCCGAAGCTTTAAAGAAACTTGGAAAAATACCGTTTAAAGAAGCGCCGAGAATTTTCTCCCCTCTTGTATCCTGCGCTTCCATTTCCAGCATATAAGACGGTGTTTCAGGGTTTGTATAATACGCTTCCCTCATTAACCAGGCTTCGCTTGAACTTGTAAACAGTACGTTAGATTCAACACCTTTAACCGTGTGTAATTCCAGAGGGCTTGCCCAATAAAGATCAAGTCCGTTAAATGAAGAACTGACAGGATGTTCAATATTCCCGCTGTCGCTTTTAACACCTATCCATAAGGGATAACGCACAATTCTTATTTGCACACCGCCGAATTGTGTTCTTGTTTGATATTGCAAAGTAAGAGCGTTTCTATCAAGGGTAAGTTCGGGACGCACAATTACTCCATAAGAAGCAATCATATCAAGCAAACCTGAATTATTTTGTTCCCTAGCTTCTATCGAACCGTAAACAGTATCTATATAAACTCCCTTTACTGCAAAAAATACTTTCCCGCCTAATTGTATATATCTGTCTATTCTGTAAAGAGCCCATTCATCAAGGTCTTCTACACCGCCCAACACAAAAAGTCCCGGGGTATTATCCGGAATTTCATCTCCCGGCGCAATAGGACGCACTCTGTATCCTGCATCATTTAAAAAGGAATTCATATAACCGAAATCTTCGTTCATCTGTCTGAAACTATCACCTATCAAAACTCCGATCCAACGTTCCTGATCGTTTACCATTGCGCGTATTCTGGATGTTAGATCGTATTCAAGCGTATCTGTTGAGATTACAAAGGGAAGCACTTCCATTTTATCAAGATATTCGATAACGATGCCTGAATACACGGTTATTAAACTTGTTTGATCCTGTTCCACAACAGGCACCTGCCTCGGCTGAAGCCCCAATTTTTCAGCCTCGTCCAATCCTGATCTTACAGGATCGCGCACCGTTAAACGTATTTTTCCGCGCGAATAAGCAGAATATTCTTTGAGCATATCCTCGATTTCTCCGGGAGCCGGCAGAACTGTTCTAAGTTTATTGGAAAGATAATAAGTTATATTTACAGGATCGGGGAGCTCTGTGTGAAGGTTACGTGAAACTTTTGAAATAGTGTATGCCTTGTTTTTTGTAAGATCAAGACGGAACCAATATCTTCCTGAAACAAGAAGAGCAAGAATGAAAGCTGTAACAGATAAAATTATAATGATTGTTGTTTGTCTTTTTGTCATGACTTATCTCCACTTCCGTAAAAGGATAACCTTAGTGTTTAAATACAGGAAAAGACATGTGCTTAAAATAAAGTACGCCAATTCCCTGGAATCAATCAATCCTTTTGAAAAACTTTCAAAGTGATAAGCAAGTGAAAAAAAGTTAATAAATCTTGCAAGCCATTGGGGAAGATTAAAATTCATCGTTATCTGATTTATTAACATAACCGCCATTAGAACAACCGCGCTTCCTAGAAAGGCACCTGCTTGATTCTTGGAAAGACAGGAAAGCAAAAGCCCCAACGCTGTCGCGCTTGCACCTAACAAAAACGCGCCTAAGTATTCGCAGAAAATTGAGCCGATGTCAAAATTCCCCAAACTTAAAAGACTTAGAGGCAAGGGAAATGTTAAAAGCAAGATAATACTTAAAACACCAAGACTGGAAATAAATTTTCCCAAGACTAAATCCCATTCTGTATAGGGAAGCGTTAGCAGCAATTCAATTGTTCCTGTCTTTCGTTCTTCCGCCCAGCTTTTCATTGTGATTATCGGGATAACCATAATGTAAACAATCGGGAATAACGCGAAGTAAGGGCGCAGTGTCGCCTGATCGGTTGTAAAATACTTTTGAAAATAAAAAAGCCATATTGAACAAAATAGTAAGAAGAAAACCGCCGCCCCGTAAAATGCAGGGGCATTTAAAAATTGTGAGAATTCTTTACGCGCTAAAGTAAGAGCGCGTAAGGGTAAATATTTTTTCATTTATTACCTCCTTGTATATTTTGTTCGCCGGTGAGCCTTTCGCCGGTAAGTTTTACAAAGATATCTTCGATGCTGAGTTTTTTCCTGTTCATTTCCAATAATTTAAAGTTGTTACTTACAGCCCAATCAAAAATCCGCTCTCCTGCATTGATATCAGAGGTTTCATCTGCTGAGATAAAAAAACGCGCGCTTACATATCCCTTACCTGTAGTTTCAACTAAAATACCGGAAAGGTCTCCTATCGCCTGTAATTTTCCGCTTACAGTGTCAGCATCAGCGCCTTTTAAAACAAGTTCCCAGTTATCGCCGCCTTTCATGGAACCGGCTATTTCTTCAGGCTTGCCCTGCGCAGCAATACGTCCTTCATTAATAATTAAAACCTGTGTGCAGATCGCTTCCACTTCCTGCAAGATATGAGTGGAAAGGATAACGGTCTTGCGTTTTCCCAACTCTTTAATAAGGGAGCGTATTTCTATAATTTGATTCGGATCAAGCCCTGTAGTAGGTTCGTCAAGAATTAAAATAGGCGGATCGTGAAGTATAGCCTGCGCGAGACCTGTACGCTGGCGGTACCCTTTGGAAAGCGTCTCTATCTTGCGGTTTCTGTAAAGAGTAAGCCCGCAAGCTTCAAGGCTTGCATTAATCGCTCCGCTTCTTTTTTCTTTCGGGATAAAGTGCGCGTCTGCCGCAAAATTTAAATATTCATCCACTGTTAAATCCGCATAAAGCGGGACATTCTCAGGCAGATAGCCAATCCGTCTTTTAATTTCCAATGGCTGCTCTTCTACAGAGATACCGTCTACCAAAGCTGTTCCCTTTGAAGGGAAATGAAAACCAGTAAGGATTTTCATAACGGTGGTTTTTCCCGCTCCGTTAGGGCCGAGAAAGCCCAAAACCTGCTGATCGCCTACAGAAAAGGAAACGTCATTAACCGCCTGCACATTCCCGTATAATTTCGATAGGTTTTTTACCTCAATTTTAGGTAATTGAACACTCATGAGTTATCACCTCTTTATAAAATGATTTATTATTTTATCAAAATCAGTCAATATATTCAATTGGAAATACCATTCTGTCGCGGGTTAGGACGGTATCGGGGAAAACCTCTTTTGCCTCTTCCAGTATTTGTTTTAATTCGTACTCTGTATAACGCGGGCTGTAGTGAATGAGCGCGAGTTTTTTTATCCCTGATGATGATGCGGCAATATTGGCGGCTTCCTGTGCCGTCATGTGTTTTTTAGAATGAGCGTCTTCTGTCAGTTCTTTGGAAAACATACCTTCGCAAATAAAAAGGTCTGAGCCGATAACATGAGTTGACAGTTCAGGCAGAGCGAGAGTATCTGTTACAAAAGAAAATTTTCGCCCCATGCGGGGGTTGCCCATAACTTCTTCTGAGCGTATTTCCCTGCCGTCTTGTGTTTTAATTGTTTCGCCTTTTTGCAATTTACCCCACAAATGCCCCATCGGGATATTTAAAGCCTGCGCTTTTTCAGGATGAAACTCACCCGGGCGCATATCTTCTTCAAGCGTATAGCCGTAACAAGGTTTGGTATGTGAAAGAGGGAAACACCTTATATGAAAACCTTCTCCCTTATATACGATTCCCGGAGAAGTAATTTCCTGCACAATAATTTCATAATTAATATACATATCAAGTATACGTCTGCTCGCTTCTATATACTCTGAAATCTTGGGCGGTCCTATAATGTAAAGAGGATCGTCCCTGTCTACCTGTGACGATAACATCAAAAGACCCGGAATGCCCGTTACGTGATCTGCATGCATATGACTGATAAAAATAACAGAAATTTTTTTCCAGCGGAGGTTAAGCCGACGCAAAGATACTTGAGTCCCTTCACCGCAATCAAAAAGGAACAGCTCTCCTTCCCTGCGTAATAATACTGATGTTAAATGCCTGTTCGGTAAGGGCATCATACCGCCGCAGCCTAAAACAAACGCTTCAAGATTCATTATGTGAAGTATAATAATTTATTGGAAATGATTCCAGTCTAATTAGGAAGCGTAATTTTATATTGCTTGATGTCATCGCCTGTAATTATGGCGCAGTTTCTTCCGCCGCCTTTCGCCGCATACAGGGCCTTGTCGGCAAGATCGTATAAAACCTGGGAATCGTGGTTTAAACCGCAACGGGCTTTATATACACCTATACTCATAGTCACGAAATCTGACACTTTTGATTTTTCGTGAGGTATTTTTAAATTTTTAATTGTTTCCATCCATTGGTTTATAACTTTATCTACATGGGATGAATCTTTTTCAAACCAGATAACGGCAAATTCTTCACCGCCGACCCTGGCAACATACACGCCTAAATCGTCGCGTAACCAATTTAAGGCATCGCCTATGGCGCGTAAACATACATCGCCTTGCGGGTGACCGTAATTATCATTATAAAATTTAAAGAAATCAATATCGGCAAGAGCGATGCAAAGCCAATCGTCTGAAGTTCTGTAATTGGAAAGATATCTTTGAAAGGTATGCATAAAATCCCTGCGGTTTCTTAGCTGAGTTAATTCATCGGTAATACTTTGATCGACATATTTGTTCCGCTCGTCTTCAAGTTCATTCGCGCTTAATTCCAAACCTAATCTTAATTTAGATATATGCCAAGTAAAAAACAAACCAAGAGAACCTGCAATAATTACATAAATAACATCATAAATCCAAATATTATATTCTTTAACAATAATTGTTGAAACGATAAAAACAGCTATCGCGGTTAATGTAAGTAAAAGATTAAACTGCGGAGGATTTATATATAATAAAAGTGAAAAAATAAAAAAACATAATACAAGTGAAGCCGGTTTTGAAGGATCTGCCCATATACTGAAATAAATACCGAAAAGCATCAGGTTTGCGTAAAATAAAGAAATTAATAAATAAATTCTGTGGTTATTAACATTGATTTGCTGCATTACATAATTAGTAAAAAAATAAAGTATAAGAGCGATAACAGCCGCCGCAAGATAAAGAAGCGCGTCAATATAATTTCCGTTTTCAGAAAAAATAGGGATAAGCCCGCATGGAACCGCAAAAATAGCTACAAGTAAGTTCCCCTGGCGTAAACTTTGCAAGTTATTAGCAAAAGCGTTACTCATACATTCCTGATATTGTTCCCTCCCGAATGTATAAAAACGCCATGAGTAAATTAAGTTTAAGAAGAATTTCCTTATGCCGGCAAGCATTTAACCGTCCTTACGGTAAATATAACACTAAAATAACAATTAGTACAGTAAAAACGCTTAAAAACGCATTTTATTACGTTCTGCAATCCCTGTCAGGTTGTGGAAGTCGATAACAGAACCGTCATCAAGCTGAACCTTGCCTGAGAAAAAACCAAAAACCTGTCTGCGACTCACACTGTTTAATAAAAGCCTGCGGCTATCCTGCCTTTCCTGATGCGGATAAAAAAGCATTTCAAGACGGTTATCATTACTGGTAAAACGCCATGGTGAAAGCCAGTCTGACATTGGTATATGAAATGTCACTTGATCTAATTTATGAAGTTTGCCGTCAAGAAAAAAACCGTTTTCAGTCCCGTTGGAAGAATCCGCCCAACTATAACCTACACAAAAACCTAATTGCCTGCCGTAACTCTGACCGCAAGCAGCCGCCCAATAACGGATGTCGGCTTTCGGGCGTGTACTGCGGTTCCAATCTAAAATGCCCCAAGCGTTCCCTCTTGTAAAGACAATTTCTGTACCTCCAAATTGAATAACCCCTTCAGCGATGAACCAGGGAGAACAGCGGCTGTATCGAAAAGCCTTTAAATCATTCCTCCACCTCTGGCTTGTCACCAAAGACTGAGAATCATCGGGACTTTCAGAGGGACTTACAGGATGGCTCAGTACCAAAGCGCATCTCATGCTGCGGTTGCGCCCCCATTTTGGAATATTAGCTTTTATGATTCTGGCGCCGCCTTCCATACAGATAAAATCAAGATGAGTTTTATTCTTACGCCAATAAATAGAACCTGAATTACTGTTATTAGGGAGATTAAAAACACCGAAAGGAAACATCGATTTATAAAGCTGCGTGTTTCTTTTTTTATCACGTAATGAAATGATTGATATTCCCATGTGACCGTACCACCCGTCATCCCTTATTTCAAATACAACCATGTGTGTCGGCGAATGAATGATGTATCGATCCGATTGAGATATTTTATACATCGGTGTATTAACCATTGAATGTTCATATAAAAAGTCAGCTTGCCTTGACCAGCCGAAAATTTGAGGCAGACCGGTATCACCGATTAAAGGGATAGGACGTGTTATTTCATTTTGAGTCATAACTAACCTGTTTACATGAATTTATCAGCATGTTAACCTCATATTAAGATAACATGGATTATAGAGGATTAAAAGTATTAATTATGGGTCTCGGTCTTCACGGCGGCGGTCTTGCATCTTCCCGTTTTCTGCTTGAGCGCGGAGCTGAAGTAACAGTTACAGATTTAAGAGACGAAAAAACTTTAATGCCTTCAATTGAAAAATTAAATTCTTCTTGCAGTGATTTAAAATGTAAACCTATCCGGTACATACTCGGCAAACATGAAATTGATGATTTTAAAAAAGCCGATATAGTGATAAAAAACCCCGGCGTAAAACCTGATTCAATTTATTTACAAGCGGCAAAACGTATAGAAACCGATTTATCTTTATTTTTATCAGAATCACCTGCAAGGCTCTTTGCGGTAACAGGCTCTAAAGGAAAATCCGGCACAGCCTCCGCTTTGCATCACATACTTTCCAAAGACAGAAAAAAGGGAAACGCATTCTTAGGCGGAAATATTACCGTCTCACCTTTAAGCTTTCTCAATTCTCTTACAAAAGACGATGATGTAGTGCTGGAACTTTCAAGTTTCCAGTTAGGTGACATTAAAAACTGCAAACACGAAGACGGAAGGCCTTTATTAAAACCTGCCGCCGCAATTATGACAACAATCATGGAAGATCACCTTGACCGTTACGGATCAATGGCACAGTATATTGACGATAAAAGAAATATTTACCGCGCTCAGGATTCTGATTGTATTATAGTGGCAGGAGACGATGATTGGGGGAAAAGTTTCCGAAGCGAATCAAAAGCGCGTCCGTTAATTTGGTCAAAATCTGTATTAGACGAAAACCAAAGCGGCGGTTGGATTGATGCAGACGGTATTGGTTTAGCGCGTCTTTTAAATTGGGAAGGCATTAGTGATGAAATAACAGAGCTTGTGCCGTATAAAATACTGACACCCGGAAAACATCAAAAATTAAATTTTCTTTCAAGCGCCTTAGCCGCTTATGCCTTTGGTGTTAATGCGCAAATTATCCGCTCTGCATTAAGTACTTACAAAGGTATTGAACACCGCCTTGAGTTTTTCCATGAAGCAAAGGGGGTTCGTTATTTCAATGACAGCGCGGCAACCATCCCCGAAGCCGCCACCGCTTGCATCTCAGCTCTTACATTTATAGATGACATTAAAACCCCTCTTATCCTTATTACAGGCGGCACCGATAAAGATTTAAATTTTTCCCCTCTTGCAGAAGCCGCTGTAAACGTAAAAGAGATAATCCTTCTTGAAGGTTCAGGCAGTATAAAACTCGCTAAATTGCTGGATGAAAAAGGTGTTTCATATAACGGACCTTTCAATAATCTTGATAAAGCGGTACGCTGTGCGGCAGATAAAGCTGTTAAAGGAGATATAGTAGCCCTCTCACCCGGATGCGCGAGTTTTGGAATGTTCCTGAATGAGTTTGACAGGGGCAGGAAGTGGAAAGAAGCGGTTTTACAATTAGAATAAAATTAATTTTCTTCGTTCCTTCGGAAAAACACAGCGACTGCTTTCCGTATAAAAAAATCTTATAAACACGACTTTCCTCCCTATGTATCTTAATCCATTACGGCACAAACTAAGCTTTTATAGACAATTATTTTATTATGTGATATATTCAATTAAATCAAAAAGAGGTATTTATGAAAAAGAAAAATATTCTTAATTTATTAGGTATTATCACATTTATCGCTATAATCGGCTTACAAGTGGCATCCTGCGCGACAGTAAAAAACACAAATGGTATCATCAGTTTTGACATTGATTCTGAGCTTCAATCAACATGGAACGGCACTGAAGATTTTCTTAATATAGAGCTATCCTTTGACGAAAATTCCGTTAAAGGCAGTTCTGATATTGCATCTGAAATAAATCTTATATTATCAGAAATGGTAAAAAAAGGGGATGCAAAATTTATAGCGGAAAATGGTTCCATGCGCTTTACAGGGAATTTTGACGGTACTAATATGGGAAGAATACCCAGATGGTTTACTTATACAATAACGGACGACACTCTTACAATAAAAGACCTGCCCCGTCAATCAAATAACAATACAACTCCCGATCTTTTTATAGGAATAAAACAGTAAATTATTTTTTATGATAAAATAATTCATATAAAACTATGGATTTACAAACACTGCAAACAAGAGCCTCTATCATAAAACAAATTCGTTTTTTCTTTGACAACAAAAACTATCTTGAACTTGACACAGCACTTCTCTCCCCTGATTTAATCCCAGAATCATGCCTTGAAGTTTTTAAAACAGAGCGTCTTTTTCCAAAAGGGAGTAAAAAAGAGAGCCTCCCTCTTTGGCTTATCCCCTCCCCTGAAATTTGGATGAAAAAAATAATCTCTTCGCATAACATAAATATTTTCCAGATTTGTAAATGTTTCAGAAACGGGGAATCGGAAGGGCATCTTCATAACAGCGAATTTACCATGCTTGAATATTATACAATGAATGCCGATTATATGGATTCGCTTGCTTTAACCGAAGAACTTTTTTCTTTTTTATTTGAAAAAAGTTTTATAAACAATGAACAGTTTATAAAACTTACGATTGCGGAGGCATTTTCAAAATGGGCAGGCTTTGATTTATTTGATGCAGTAGAAAAAAAAGGGGCGATGGAAAAAGAAGCGCAGAAGCTCAGTCTTGATCCTTTACCCGGTACTGCGATTCATGAATTATACGATTTAATTTTTATTCATGCAGTTGAACCGCAATTAAAAAAAGAAAAAGCGGTTTTTCTTCTTGATTACCCTGCCTTTGTTCCCTGCCTTGCCAAATTATCTCCTAAGGGAAAAACTGTAGAACGATGGGAACTTTATTATAAAGGGATAGAACTTGCAAATTGCTATTCTGAAGAAACCGATCCTTTAAGGGTAAAAGAATTTTTTATAAATGAAGCGGCGGAGAAAGAAAAAAACGCCGTCGTTAAGCACAATATTGATCATAATTACTATAAATTATTTGAGCAAGGAAAATTCCCGAAATGCAGCGGCGTTGCAATGGGAGTTGACAGACTCATCATGGCACTGACGGGAAAATCATCTATTGATATGGTTCTTCCAATATAAATTTTCGTTAACATGATCCGCGGATTTACACTGATTTAACGGATTTTCACGGATTATTATTTATCCGCGGATCATTCTTAATTAAATTGCCCGAAAAGTAAATCGCCGTTTCTTACATTATTACCTTCTATAAGATTTGACATAATACTGTAAGGTGTATATTGAATTAAATTAGATATTAATGTGGGCGCGCTTTCCATTTCTTTTAACAGAACATCATTTTTTATTCCGGTTATCATACTTTTAGTTTTTACTGATTTTGTTGTTACAGCAGGCGCTCTGTTTAATAATTGATCTAAAAATGTAGTGTTTGCAACTTCAATGGTCTTTTTCTCGCCAAGCATTTCACGCTCTACTATATTTTCTTTTCTTTTAGAAAGAACTTTTACTCCTTTTTGAGCATAGAAACCTTCAATCGCGTTCATTGTTTGAATTCTGCATAGAAATTGGACTTCATTTTTCGGTGTTCCGTCTATAATAACAAGCGCAGGTAAAAAATATGATTCGCATTGATTGCAAAAAATACGTGTGTCTTCCCTGAATTGATGCATTTTATTGTTATATTTGGGATCAGGTCTTGGATTTAAAAAATAATCAGCGATTTCTTTAAAGGAAAAAACATGAGCGCATTTCGGGCAAATTGAATAATTTATAAGTTGTATATTAGTGTTTGGAATTTGAATATTCCCCATATTTTCCGCTTCATTTTTTAACTTAATATCTGCAAGAACATTGTCCCCGTCTTTTGATTCAAAAAATCTATTTACAGTAATATCTTTATCGAATAAACCGTATTGTTCTTTTTTATAATTGCGGTTAAGTAATTTTTCTTCAAATTCTTTAATATCAGAAAAACCGTTTTCAAAACGGGTATCTTTATATTCTGGAATTTCTGCAATAATATTCAATATCTTTTTTTGCGCGGCTTTCTTGTCAAACATGGTAAAAGACTCTGTAGTTTTTAATTTCTTGTCTAATTTTTTAAGCTTGTCTAAATCCATGTTCGCATAAAAAAGTTTCCTGATTTTTTCATCTTCACGGATTAAAGCTTTTGTTAAATCATCGATATTTACTTTCCTTAAAATATCTTTGATAACATTAGCACCAAGCTTAACGATATCATCAAAAATGAATACACCTTCCATATCTTTCTCCTTACAATATTATATAACATTTTTACTATGTCATATAGCGATATTGTGAAAAATATTTTATTTTTAAGTTAAGTGATTATCTTAAAATTGTAATAATGCCATGATTGTATTTTTTATTAATTTTGATATTATTATATAAAGAGTAAATAAATGTTATTAACTATTACCTGCACAGGGGAGAAAGCTTCCGCTTTAAGCTTTTTACTGTATAAAAATCCATACCGCCCGCAGAAATTCGAACTCGGTTACGGCAACGCCTATGTTTTTTATCCGGAACTTTCCGAAAAAAAAACAACTGCCGCTCTTTTACTTGATATAGACCCAATCAATCTTGCGCGCGGAAAAGAAGGCTCTTCAAACTCTGTTTGCGCTCCAAGTGCTTTATTTGACTATGTTAATGACCGTCCCTATGTTTCATCATCTTTTATGAGCGTTGCAATTTCCGGTGTTTTCAGAACAGCAATGACAGGTCGCGCCGATGAATATCAGGAGCTGTCTGACTCCCCTCTTAACCTTGAAGCGCTTATTACCATGCTGCCGTGCAGGAGCGATACTGCAATGCTTAACAGGGTGTTTGAACCTTTGGGCTATAAGGTTAAAATAAATTGTTTTAATTCTGATGATAATTTCCCTGACTGGGGTGAAAGCAAATATGTTAACCTTACAATCAGCGGAAATGTCAGGCTGCGCGATCTTCTTAAACATATTTACATTTTAATCCCTGTATTTGACAAGCAAAAACATTATTGGATTGGCAATGATGAGGTTGATAAATTACTGCGTAACGCGGGGGATTGGCTCGCAAATCACCCTGAAAAAGCGTATATAACAAGCCGTTATCTGAAACGTTTAAATCCTCTTGTTAATAAAGCTTTTGAACAGCTTGTTTCCGCTGACACTCAAAAAGAAGAAAACGCAGAAGAAGATAAAACCCCGCAGGAAATAAAAGAGAAAAAACTTACGCTTAACGCTCAGCGTTTAGGCAGTGTGGTCGCAGCCTTAAAAAACTGCCAGGCGAGAAGCGTAATTGATATAGGCTGCGGGGAAGGGAATCTTTTGCGTTTCCTTATCAGGGAAAAACAATTTGAAAGCATCGCAGGCTCTGACGTTTCATTTTTAGCTCTTGAACGCGCGGCAGAAAAAATAAAACTCAGCGAAATGGAATATTTAAAAGAAAAGGTAATTCTTTTTCAAAGTTCTTTAACTTATAAAGACGCGCGTTTTAAAGGTTATGATGCAGTTTGTGTAATCGAAGTAATAGAACATTTAGACCTTTCACGGCTTAACGCTTTTGAACGTGTATTGTTTGAATTTACAAAACCAAGGTTTGTGATTTTAACTACACCTAACAGGGAATACAATGTAAAATACGAAAATATAAAAGAAGCAAATTTAAGACATTCAGATCATCGTTTTGAATGGACACGTGAAGAATTTCGTAATTGGGCGGAAAAAATTTCTGCGCGATACGGATATACGGTAAAATATTCTGAAATCGGTGAAAAAGATGAAGTATTGGGCGCATCTACGCAGATGGGGGTGTTTACTTTATGCGTTTAGAAATACCTGAAACCTGCGTGCTTGCAATTGTCGGGGTATCGAGCAGCGGCAAATCTACTTTTTGTAAAAAACATTTTAAGCCGACAGAAGTTCTTTCGTCTGATTTTTTCCGCGCCCTTGTTTCTGACGATGAAAATAATCAGGCGGTGACGGCGCAGGCTTTTGACGCTCTTCATTATATTGCAAACAAGCGTTTGGAATTAGGGCTTTTAACCGTAATTGACGCGACTAATGTGCAAAAACACGCAAGAGATCAAGTCTTACGCCTCGCAAGGGAACAGAATTGCCTTGCGGCGGCTATTGTGCTTGACGTTCCGGAAAAAACTTTAAGAGAGCGCAATCAACTGCGCTCTGACAGAAATTTACCATATCATGTTATTACCCGTCAAGCAAATGAATTGCGTAAATCTATAAATCATCTGCAAAAAGAAGGTTTCCGTTATGTTTACGTTTTATCTACCGAAGAAGATATTGAAAACGCTCAAATTATCCGCACAAAATTATGGAATGATAAAAAAGATGTGACAGGCCCCTTTGATATAATAGGCGATGTCCACGGCTGTTTTGATGAGTTATGCGAATTACTGATAAAATTAAATTATCAGGTTGATATTGATAATTTTACGGCAAGCCATCCTGAAGGAAGGCAGCTTATCTTTCTGGGAGATTTATGCGACAGAGGTCCGAAAAACATCGAGGTATTACGCCTTGTAATGAACATGACAGAAAAAGGTAATGCCTGGTGTGTAATCGGAAATCATGATTTTAAACTGCATAAAAAATTAAGCGGCAGAAATGTACAGCTAACGCACGGGCTTGATAAAACAGTTGAACAATTAGAAATGCAGCCTCCTGAATTTTCAGAAAAAGTAAAAAAATTTATTGGCGGATTAATAAGCCATTATGTTTTTGATAATGGAAATTTAATTGCCGCTCATGCAGGAATAAAAGAAAAATATCAGGGGCGAAGTTCAGGGCGTGTAAGGGAATTCTGCCTTTACGGTGAAACGACAGGGGAAACAGATGAATACGGTTTGCCTGTAAGATTTCCCTGGGCGAATGAATACAGAGGCAAAGCTCTTGTCGTTTACGGGCATATTCCAAATATTTCTGTGCAGATAATTAATAACACCGCTTGTATTGATACAGGCTGTGTCTTCGGGGGAAAATTAACAGCATACCGTTATCCGGAAAAAGAAATTGTACAAGTAAACGCGAAACAGGAATATTATGCGTCATTAAAACCTTTTTTAGAAAAGCCGTTTTTAATTGATGATATGCTTAATATAGAAGATGTATTAGGTCAAAAATATCTTAACACAAGGCTTCGCCATTCCATCAAAGTGAACGAAGAAAATTCCGCCGCCGCTTTGGAATTGATGAGCAGATTTGCCGCCGATCCTCATTGGTTGATTTATCTTCCCCCTACCATGTCGCCCTGCGAAACAAGCACTCACCTTGAGTTTTTAGAATATCCTACAGAGGCTTTTAACTATTATAAAAACAACGGGATCGGAAAAGTGATTTGCGAAGAAAAACACATGGGATCCCGCGCAGTAATTGTTTTATGTAAAGACAGCGAAACAGCGGCAAAAAGATTCGGAATTACAGATAACACCTTTGGTATAATTTATACACGCACAGGAAGATCGTTTTTTAATGATAATGTAAATTCCGTTAGCGCGGAAACGGAAAAAATAATTTTAACAAGGCTTATAAATGTTTTAAACGCTTCATCTTTCTGGAAAGATTTTGACACAGACTGGGTTTGCATAGATGCGGAACTTATGCCCTGGTCTGCAAAAGCTTTATCGCTGTTAAAAGATCAATATGCAGCCGTAGGACGCGCAGGGTTTACAGGGCTTACAATGGCGTCTAACGCGGTAAAAGATGCAATATCAGCGCTTAACGGAGTGACTCAGGCTGAAAACAGTGTCGATTTAAATGAACTGCAAAAAAAATTCACCCAACGCGGGGAAGCGCTCGCTCTTTATATTGACGCTTACCGCCGCTACTGCTGGGATGTAAAAAGCGCGGATGATTACCGTATCGCGCCTTTTCACATTCTCGCTACAGAAAATAAAACATGGAATACAGAAAACCATATTACACACATGGAAACAATCAAAAAATACATGACAGGCATTGATCAGATTTTTATTGCAACCAAATATTTACAAATCGATCTGTTAGATGAAGAAAGTATAAAAAAAGGAATTGAATGGTGGGAAGAACTTACATTTTCAGGCGGTGAAGGGATGGTTGTTAAACCTTTTGATTTTATCGCGGCAAAAGGAACAGAACTTTTACAGCCTGCTGTAAAATGCAGAGGGCGTGAATATTTGCGGATAATTTACGGTCCTGAATATTTATTAGGAAGCAATCTTGAAAGACTTAAAAAACGCTCTTTAAATAAAAAGCGCAATCTCGCTCTTAGCGAATTTGCGCTTGGAATGGAGGCTTTGGAAAGATTTACAAGGAAGGATCCGCTCTACCGCGTACATGAATGTGTATTCGGAATACTGGCAATGGAAAGCGAACCGGTTGATCCAAGATTATAAAAAATTACCACCTAACGCAGACGCCTTTTTTTTCCACGTGTTTTTTTATCTCTTTAATTGTTGTTTTTCCAAAGTGTAACAGAGACGCTACAAGGGCGGCATCCGCGCCGGGCGCTTCGTTAGGTGAAACTGTACTGTCCATTTCAGGAGAAGATGTTGTCAGTAAGACCCCGGCAATTTGATCAAGCGTTCCCGCGCCTCCTGACGCGATTACAGGCACATTTACAGCGTTTATGATACGGCGTGTCAGTTCAAGATCGTAACCCGCGCCTGTTCCGTCAGCGTCAATTGAATTGAGGAGGATTTCCCCTGCGCCCAATTCAACGGCTTTTACAGCCCATTTAATAGCGTCTATGCCGGTGTCTGTTCTTCCGCCGTGAGAGAATGCGTTCCAGCGCAGTTCGTTTCCCTCTCCGACACGCTTCGCGTCAATTGAAAGCACGACGCATTGATTGCCGTATGCGTTAGCCATTTCACGTAACAATTTCGGGTGTTTAAGAGCGGAGGTGCAAACAGAAACTTTATCCGCTCCTGCATTCATCGCATCGCGCATATCTTCAAGAGTGCGGATGCCGCCGCCTACACAAAGCGGGATAAAAACTTCTTCCGCTACTTTTTTCACTACATCTAAAAGTGTAGCGCGGCTTTTATAAGAAGCGCCTATATCAAGAAAGGTAAGTTCGTCAGCACCGTCAGCGTTGTAACGCCGCGCTAAATCAACAGGATCGCCGACATCCTTGATCCCTTCAAATTTAACTCCTTTTACTACCTTGCCGTCATCAACATCAAGACAAGGAATAATTCTTTTCGCCTGCATCACAAACCCCCTTAATATAAATTTATATGATCCGCAGATTTAAGCGGATTATTTTTTTCCCCCAGAAGTCCAATTACGCAGCATTTCTAAACCTGCCAATCCTGATTTTTCAGGATGAAACTGTACAGCGGTTAACGCGCCGCGTTCTATCGCGCTGCAATAACTTATATAATACTCAGCAGTAGCCGCGCAAATATCTGTATTTAACGGATCAACGTAATATGAGTGAATGTAATAAAAAAAATTGTTTTCATTCAAACCTTTAAAAAGTTTTGAATCATTTTTCGCTTTTGTCCTGTTCCAGCCTATCTGCGGGACTTTGCGCCCCGGAAAACGCTTAACATTTCCTGAAATAACAGATAAGCCTTTCACTTCTGCCCCATCTACAGGAGGCGCTTCTTCTGAAGTTTCGAATAACAACTGTAAGCCTATACAAATTCCTAAAAAAGGTTTATCCGCTTTTATCCATTCTTTTAAAACTTGCGCATAACCGGATTTATTAAGCGATGCCATTGCGGCGGAAAAATGCCCGTCTCCCGGAAAAACAATTTTTTCAAAAGGCGATGACGCTGGATTTAACTCTTCAGGCGCTGATACAAACCGCGCGGGAACATTAAACCTTTTAAATGCGTTCATTACAGAACCTAAATTCCCCGCCCCATAGTCGATAACACCTATCATATTAAATGCTCACACCAACACACCCTGTATATCAAAACCGGGTAATGTTCCTTTTGTAGACGGGATAATATTTCTCGCCCTGTCATCGTATTCGCAAGCTGCGCGTAACGCTCTTGCCGCCGCTTTAAAAAGCGCTTCTATCTTGTGATGATCGCTTCTTCCGCGCAGCGTTTCCAAATGCAGATTGCAACCTGCCGCTGTTGCAAAACCCTGCCAGAAATCTTCGATAACATCAGTTTGAAAATCATATTGTTTTCCGTTTTCCTGTGCAGAAATTATCGGGGCGTTTGACAGAGGGCAATCAAAATATAAAAAAGGCCTACCTGAAAGATCCGCCGCGGCGCGTGCGAGACACTCGTCCATTGGAAAAAGACAGCTGCCGTTGCGTCTAATACCCCGTTTATCACCTAAAGCTTTTGCAAAACATTGACCTAACACAATTCCTGTATCCTCAACAAGATGATGCTGATCAACTTCAATATCTCCTTTAGCGCGCACTTCGATATCAATTAAAGCGTGACGTGCAAAGGTATTTAACATATGCGACATAAAACCGACAGGATAATCAAGTTTCGCTTCTCCCTTGCCGTCAAGATTAATGCGTATATAAATTTCTGTCTCTTTTGTTTTTCTTTCAATTTCTGCAATACGATTCATTCCCCTCTCCTTACATTACAACTTTGCGTAAATCGTATTCGACTATATCAAGCGCACCGAGTTTTTTAAGTTTTGGAATAAGGTCGGGGACTTCATGTTTTTTTACCGCGATCTTTACAGCAAAACCGGCTTCGCCGAAAAGCGCCGCGATTGTAGGGCTGCGCATTGCAGGAAGGCTCGACAAAGATTCAAAATTTTCTTTTGGGATATTCATTTCCAGCATTACACGATCACGCCCTTCAAGAACAGAGCGGAAAAGCATTGCAAGCTCTTCAATACGGCTGCGTTTTTCGGTATTTGCCATTGCGGAACGTGATGCGACAAAACGTGTGGAAGACTCAAGTAAAATCCCTATAATTTTAAGCCCGTTATCCTTGAGCGTCTGCCCTGTCGAAGTATTGTCGATAATCATATCAGCATCATCAGGGGGAAAAACTTCTGTCGCGCCGTAAGTGCGTAAAATGCGGTATTGAAAACCGGAAGACTTTAGCCATTGCTCTGCAAGATTAACATATTCAGTCGCTACAACTAATTTTTTAGAACGGAGTTTCTCATCATCATAATCCGCAGGGACAGCCGCGATAATTTTTACTTTATCAAAACCAAGATCGAGAATTTCTTCAACATCTGAAGAATTCTCTTTTATCCAATCAACGCCTGTAAAACCCGCGTCATGACTGCCGATTTCAAGAAGCTCCCCTACATTCTGAGGCTTCATTATTTTAGCGTCTAGCCACGACGCTCCCAGCGCGGGGCGGTAAGTGCGGTCAGCAAGGGTGACAGGAAAACCTGCCTCCGAAAAGAGGCGGCTTACATTGTCGAAAATTCTGCCTTTAGGGATAAGTATTCTTAATTTTTCCATATAATTAGTTTAATAAAAATGATGGAAAATGTTAAGTAAGTGAATTCCATGTGATAACCTTGACATTTTCCCTTTAGCGGACAAAAATTAGGTATCACTAAATATTTTACCTCAAGGAGTCTATTGTGAAAAATATTACCAAAAAACTTAGGATTATTACTCTGACAGCGCTAATCGCGTTCGCAATAGCTGCCTGCGATACGGACAATGGCGGTAATAACAACGACGGTCCCACACATTTTCCCGGCACACTTATAGCTGAGGATCTGCAAAACAGCCGGCAGGTATGGGAGTACAAAAGAGAGTGGACCAAAATAAGCGACGCGCACATTTTATTCGACGGCAATCGTGATGTAAATGTTTTTGTCCGTATGTATGACGTTGATTCCAAACTTGCAGGGGAAAAGAACGTCGGTTCAGGAAAAATCGAAGGGGGAATTCTGAGTTTCAGCATTGATATTCCGGACGCGGAAGTTTTATTTGGATGGGACGCCCTGAGAAGCAGCAATTTCTTTTACTGGGAAGATGCCGCGGTTGATCCGTCGGGGGTAAAAGGCAATGAGTTCATGTTTGTAACAACACCTCAAAACGAGCGCCTAAATTTGGAGAAAATAACAGGTACAAGAGAATCATTGAGCCAGGAACTTGTGCGCT
>Ga0209755_10000940_pt1 | contig 49220 bp, 44 predicted proteins | sample TergutCo191P1_FD_187301 | JGI IMG/M metagenome (GOLD analysis project Ga0209755, IMG submission 187301) | Cornitermes sp. P1 segment gut microbial communities from Petit-Saut dam, French Guiana - Co191P1 (SPAdes) (version 2) | ecosystem: Host-associated > Arthropoda: Insects > Digestive system...
GAATGACTTTAGAGCGAAGAAACGTTCGGCTAAACCGAGGGGACCCCGCGTCAAGCGCGGGGTGACGATATTTTGGGGTTGATGCAAAATGATGGTGGTAGTTAGGCTTAATATCCCGAAGGCGCGCTTGGTGCGCTGGCGGCAGGGGCTGGGCTGCCGCTTGAGCTGGAGCTCGAATCCCCGCTTGGCGCGGACGTGCCCATTAAGGCATTAATTTGGTCTGCTAGTTGGTTGCCTTCCCTTTGGTCTCCCAGCAGGGAGTCATGGTCCTCAGGGTCGTCATTGGTGAAGTCCCGCAGGGATGTTGCCAGTTTGTAAAGCCCTGGGTTATGCTCCATCAAAAAGCTCTCGTCTTGGGGCGGCACATTGTCGCCGCGCATAATCCGCCTTGCAATTTCCATGGCTATACGCATTTTTTCCCAATATTCTGCTTCGGCTTCAGCGGCTTCTCTCGCATTTTCCATATCCTGACGCAGTCGGTCAAGCATCTCAAATTTTGCAGTCCTTTGTTCCATATTTTGGCGTGCCATGGGGGACATGTCAAAGATTGTGGATTGGGATTGGGAGAATTGAGAGGTAGTCAAAGTAGGTGCGGTTCCAGCGTTTTCGCGCCTTTCTTTTATGGCGTTGTTGATTCTATCAATTCGGTTTATATGTGCATTAAAATTAATAACCACTAGGAGCACCTCCTCCTGAAAGTGTGGGCGTGGATGTAGTTGGCACGCTGATGGAATCAAGCATATCCGCGCCAATTACATAATCTGCGGCTGTTGTTTCGCCATCTTCGCTCAAAGCGTCATAATCCTCAGCCTCCTCATTGTCAAATCTGCGCAGGCTCACGGCTTTTTTGAACAAATCAGGGTCATGCTCCATCAAAAAGTCATAATCCCTTTGGGGCACATTGTCACCATTGATAATGCGCCTTGCAATTTCCATTGCCTTAAGTTTATTGCGCCAAAATTCAGCCGCCGCGCGGCTCGCCTCTCTGGCCTGCTCGGCCTGCTCGCGAAGCTGGTCAACAGACCAGTTGGAATTTTGCTCGTCAAGCCTTCTGCGGGATTCTTCAGAAATTTCTAATTCATCATCAAAGTCAGCAAAGTTTATATTATTATTTTGTAAAATATTGGCTATAGGAGTCTGCGCTCCTTGGGTTCGCCTGTGTGCTCTTGCATTTATTGCGCCCTCAAGGGCTGCTCTAATTTCCGCTGGACGCATATGCCCACCTCCCTCAAATCTATATCGGCATAAACTGGTAAAAACATAAGCACCCGTTGTCACCCCGGGCTTGACCCGGGGTCCCCTAGGTTTAGCCGAACGTTTCTTCGCTCTAAAGCCATTCGGCGAACTTGATGGGACCCCGGGTCAAGCCCGGGGTGACAGGGGTTGGGTGCTCCCGCCCAAATTTAGGTCTGCTAAAAGTGCTTGCAATCCTTAAACTTTTCGTTTATAATAGAGAGCGAGGTGAGAATTATGGATTTTAAGCAAATACAGTTAAATAGCCAAAAGATTATGGACAATGTTTCACAGGTTATTTTTGGTAAGGATGAGGAGATTAGGCTTATTTTGGCAGCCATGATGGCTGGCGGGCATGTGCTGCTGGAGGATGTGCCGGGCACCGGCAAGACGGTGCTTGCTAAAGCCCTTGCGAAGTCCTTTGACTGCGAATTTTCGCGGGTGCAATTCACTCCTGACCTGTTGCCCTCGGAGCTTACAGGCATTAACTTTTACAACCTTAAAAGCGGTGAGTTTAATTTTAGACAAGGCTCATTATTTGCAAATATTGTGCTGGCAGATGAAATAAACCGCGCCACACCTAGGACCCAAAGCGGGCTTTTGGAGAGCATGGAGGAGCGGCAAATCACAGTGGACGGCACCACTTACCCTCTGCCAAGCCCTTATTTTGTAATTGCTACTCAAAATCCTATTGAAACTCAAGGCACTTTTCCGCTGCCTGAAGCGCAGCTTGATAGATTTTTGATTCAGCTTAGACTGGGCTATCCTGATGATGCCGAATCTGTTAGCATTTTGCAAAAGCATATTGACGGTGTGCCGCTGGCTCGCATTGGGGCTGTGTGCTCTATGCTTGAGTTTGAGCAGATGCAAGAAGGGACGCGCTCGGTTTATATTCATAACGATGTTTATAAATATATTGTGGAAATAAGCTCTAAAACCCGCAAGCATGAGGATGTGCTCCTTGGCGTGTCCACCCGTGGCATGCTCGCCCTAACCCGCATGGCTCAAGCCTTTTGCGCCATAGAGGGCAGGGATTTTGTGACACCTAAAGATATTGTGGAACTTATCCCCTATGTGTTCCCCCACAGGATTGTCCTTAAAGGAGGACTTAAAAACAGACCGCTTGCGGCACTTTCCATTGTGCAGGGTATTATTGAAGAAGTTAAAGTGCCTGTTGAAGAATTTAAGAAGGGTTAGGGAGGATTTGTATTATGTTGTGGTGGATGTGGGTATTGATTGGGGTAGGTGTAGTTTTAGTGCTTTTTGTCCTTGCTTTAATAGCTTCAAAACGTATGCAAAAAAAGGACGCTGCCGAGATTAATTCGCCTGAAAGGCTAGATTTTGAAAAAAGGTATGCTGTAAGTGACGCTCAGCGCAGGCAGCTTGCCATTGGCGCACCCCTTATGTATTCAAACTTTGAATCTGCACGGGTTTTTAAGCTTTTGCATGGCGATAAAAATCCTGAGGACTTGAGGCAGGGAATGGAGCATATGTGGGGCATTACCGACAGGGAATCAGCTTTGGAGATTCTTGAAAGCCTGTCAAAGGCTGAGCTTTCGTCCCCTAGGGCTAAAGAGCTTTTTGATGCTGTAATCCCCTCTGCTAAAAGAAATCCCAAAGGGCTTTTGGATACATTTCAATTAAAGCAGGATTTTTCTGGTGTTCGTGAGGTTTTGGGGTATGAAGAAGCATATTATACCCTAACCAATATAGCAAAGGATGTGCGCTACACTCCTGAGAAGGTTGAAGCTGTAAGGAATTTTGAGGCATGGGACTTGGGTCGCACGGTGTTTATCGCAAGGAATGTGGCTCATATGGGGTTTATTACAGAAGCCGAGGGGTGGGCATATATCGAAGCCGCCTCAAACCTTGCTAGCCGCACCTATTTTGATTGGAATGAGTTTTTGGCGGCATATTACCTTGGCAGAGGGCTTACATACGGCGGCAAAATCCAAGGGGGGTTTGCCGAGGTTGAGCTACTTTTGCGTCATGACACCAATCCTTTTAAGGGCATAAGTTTTAGATAAAATAAGGAGGTAGATTTGCAATGAAAAAGATTTTTGGGTTTATCAGTGTCCTTATTCTTACAATGGGACTTTCTGTAGCTGTGCAGGCGGCAAATGTTGGGGATGTGGTAGGCACGGTGCTTCACACTGACATTCGGGTGGAGATTGACGGCGTGGCAATCGCTGGCTATAATATCGAAGGCTCTACATATGTAATTGCTACACAGCTTAATGCCTATGGCTTTGTGACCGCTTGGGATGAGGAGCTTAGGCGAGTGGACATTTTCCGCGGCATCTCTAGTGCCAGCCCCTTGCCTGTGCCTGTAAATCAGGAGCCTATCGGCTCGGTTGCCTTTTATGTGCTGTATACTGATATTGTCACTTATGTTTATGGGCAGCGCGTTAGCAGCTTTAATTTGGGCGGGCGCACGGCGGTTTCCATCACGCAGGTTGCCGCAGCCGCTAGTGCTGACTATTTGTGGAATGGTTATGAGCGGCTTGTGAGTGTCACTACTTTTGACATTACCGATGCTGATATTACAGATGAACTTTTTAGGCTTATTAATGAGCATAGGGCGGCAAATGGCGTAAGCCCTCTTGTGCGGCATTATGGGCTTTTGCATGCTCAGGGCATGGCGCATACAGATGGTTTTACTGTGGGCATTGACCAAAGAAATCCTCATGAGCTATTTGATTGGATTATTGGTAGTGGCTGGATGAATGACGTGATTTTAAGTTATATTGCAACCCTTGGGGATTTGCAAATTGAACATGGCGCGGTTGTGTTTAGAACTGCTACATTCGGAATTTTTGAACCTTGGGAATTTGAGCAACAAATCTTTCACGCCATAAATGCCCAAAGGGCTTTGCGTGGGCTTTCTCAGCTTCAGATGAGCCCTGATTTAAGAGCTCTTGCAACTGCGCGCGCCCAAAACAGAATGAGTATTGGATTTTCTCAAAATTTAAGCTTTGGTCTGCATGGTTATGTCTTTACCAACAATATCCATCCTGTTTCTTTTGTTAGGCAGTTTGTTGACCATCCAGATGCCCATTTGCATATTTTCCACCCTGAGGCTGTAAGTGTGGGCATTGGGGTTAATTTTGGCGCGGTTATCCCTGACTACAGAACCCGTATGGATGTGAGCGTGTTTTTTGAAACCATAGGCGGCGAAATTCCCGCTGCGGCAAATCCGTTTTCTATTGCAAATCTTGATGTAATGGGGCTTATACCACGTTCGCAAATTGTCCTGCCAACTAATAGAGTTACAACTACAGCAGAAAGACAGGCATGGATTGCCGAATATAACGCCATGGGCGGGGCAAGTGCCTTTGAGCGGGAGGTTACAAGGCTTGTGAGCGAATATAGGGTGTCCATTGGGCTTTCTCCCGTTACATGGGAGCCAACCCTTGCAATGGCGGCAAGATATTACACACAGTTGGTCATACATATAGGCTACACAACCGCCCAGCGCACCGCCACAAACAACGCCCACAACCAAGGCCCCCACGGCACATCCGTAAACACCGCAAGAAGCTTTGGCGCAAATATCACATGGGGCGGCAATGCCTTTTTCCCTGGCGGCAACACCCCCGAGGCGATTGTAAACGGCTGGATAAACTCTCCAGGTCACAGAAACTATATGGTGTCCCCAAACCATAGATACATAGGTTCCGGCATGTCCCTAAACGAGTACGGGCGCGGCTTTAACTACCTATTCATGTCCGCAAACCCTTCGTAAAATTTACAGGGGGTATTGCAATGCAAAAAAGAAAAAACATCCGCCTAAGAGAATACGACTACTCACAAGCAGGCTATTACTTCGTAACATTTTGCACAAAAGACATGAAACAAACCCTGGCAACAGTGCGACCGCCTGATGTAGGGACGGACGCCCTCGGCCGTCCTTATGTCGATTTGACGCCACTTGGCAAATGTGTAGACGAAACAATCCAGATTGCTAATAAAAACAATGTGCGCATCGATAAATATGTTATAATGCCGAATCATGTACACATGATTGTAGTTTTGGATGATGTTGAGGACGGCCGAGGGCGTCCGTCCCTACAGACTGTAGTGGGTAGCATCAAGTCATATGTTACGAAATGGGCAAAGCAGCCTACCTGGCAGGGTCGGTTTCATGAGCACATCATCAGAAATCAAGCCAGTTACGAAAAAATCTGGAACTACATAGACTTAAATCCTGAAAGCTGGGAGAAAGACTGCTACTTTGGAGGTGCATCATGACAATAGCTACCATAGGCGGCGTAATCCTCCTTTTGGTTTTTTTGCAAGGCTGGCTGTACAAAAAGTTTTGGCGGCGGGGCTTTTCGGCAAGCGTTTATTTTTCAGCCAAGGAGGCTTTTGAAGGGGACAAAATGACCCTTAATCAGGAGTTTGAAAATCGGAAGCTTTTGCCGCTGCCATGGGTTTTTATTGAGTTTCAGCTGTCCCAGCGGCTCATCTTTAGCGAGGACTTTGTCAGCGGTGAGGACGGCTTTAAGCGTGATTTATTCGCCATCAAGACATTCCAAAAAATCCGTAGAAAGATTCCTTTTGTGGCGTCACGCCGCGGGTTTTACACCCTTAAAGAGGTGAATCTAAAGGCAAGCAATCTCCTTCACACCAAGCGTTATGAGGGATTTTTCAGCACATATAAGGAGTTGACGGTGTTTCCAAAGATTCTTGATGATGACCATGAAATTGCTCTGGCATATAAAAATTTGGACGCCATGATTTTATCAAATGCCCTCACAAACCCGGACCCTTTTGAATTTCGCGGCATTAGGGACTACCACCCGACTGACGCCCTAAAGGACATAAACTTTAAGGCATCCGCTATCGGGCAGCAGCTGATGGTGAACATCCACGCCCCTGTGGCTGCCCAGCGGCTGGAAATTGTCCTGAATTTGCAGCGTTACAGCACAAGCGACTATAAAGAGGTCCATGAACAAGCCATCCGCCTGGCAGCAACCATTGCCGCCCACTATATCGACCAAGACGTGCAAGTGGGTCTTTATACCAACGGGCGGGACAACAACTCAAGAAAAATAGCCGCCCTGCCCCTTGGGCAGTCCGCGGCGCATTTGTACAATATTTTGACAGCCCTAGCGCATATTAACCTTTCAAATGTCCCTGTGCCTATAGCCCCTTATCTTGAGACTATTTCAAAGCCTGATGCTGTGTATGTGATTATTTCAAGCTATTATGGCGAAGATTTAACGGCGGCTATGGGACAAATGAAGGATGCAGGCGTGGTGCATCACATGTTCATGCCCGTGGAGAGCCGCTTTGCACCAATTGCTGATGTTTGTGACGAAATTACTGTGTGGGAAGCTACAGGGTGAGAACATATAGTCGAAAAATGCGCCCTGCATGAGCGCATTTTTTTTCGGCTTTTGCACAGAATAATCCAATGAGACTAATTTCCGAATCCAGCCTAAGATGTTTTTTAACTGACCTCAGAGAGCTTTTGGCACTGTTTATAGGCGAGCTTCCTGAGGATATTGACTTTATAAATCTTGAGAGCTTTTATTTTTACATGAGCCTGTCTTTTCCAAATAAAGCCAGAGAAATTGGCGCGCTCATGAACCTGATTGAGCCATATATCCCTGTCATCGTCTCCCAAAGAAGCCTAGAATCAATCCTTGACGCCTATATGGAAGGTGACTTCAAACGCCTGACCCAACTGGAATCAGGTGTTGCAAGCCGCTCAAAACTAACCTTCCTAGACGCCGCCATGAACTCAGATGCCCACAACTGGGAAGAAATGGTGGAGCTGTGCTGCTACATCAGAAGCCATCGCATTTATGGCATCTAATGAATTATTCGTTATGCCTATAAAGCGTGATTAGCTTATTACTTTTAGCTTCCTTTGTTAAAGATGCTTGCTGACCTGTTTCACTCTTTTGCGCTTGCCAATCTATGTGGCAAAGCCATCCCATTTGGATATGCAAAATTTTTGGTTCATCTTCAGACAGTTTTTCAAAATTTACAGCAAGGTAAAATCCGGATTTATTTTTGCCAGTGGTAGACTTTGCGTAACTCCTATTTCCGTAAATAGATTTTTGTGACGATGTCTTTAGTTCTAGAGAAAGAGATTCATCATACTCACATACAATATCTTTTTCTCCTCTTGTCCTGCCCTTGCGAAAACCATCTATATTTCTTTCGATATATTCCGGAATTATATCGTGAAGTAGTGCACCAGTAGCTTGAGGGGATATTTTCATTTGGCTTATCTTAAGATTTAAGTATGTATTTATTTTGCCATTTATTATGCTCTCCCAAGACTTCAAACAAAAATCAACTACATGCGAACTGAGTGGGTGAGACTCAACTAATCTCTCAGTAATTGATAGCCACTCGTCAACACTTTTGCCGTCATATGGATTCATGGTATAAAACCTCCATTTCAGTTTGTTCCACCAAGTTTTCCATTGCATTTATTGTAGATATAATGCGCTGCTTGGCAATTTCGCAATAGCTTTCAGATATTTCAAAACCTACGCAAAACCGATTGTTTCGTAAGCAGGAGTCAAAGGTTGTGCCAGAGCCCACAAAGGGGTCAAAGACTATTGCATTTTCATTTGTAAATCCCAAAACCAATTTATCGATTAAGTCAGTGGGGAACTGACAGGGATGGGGCGTGCGCTCTTTAGAAGAACGATTGCGACCTGTAGTTACTTTTGCAATCTCCCAAACATCAGAGGGATTTTTGCCCAAAGTGTTTACTCTCAATTTTCCATTTCTTTTTGAGTTGGGGTATTTTACGTTTTTGTCACGTATTGGGTCTAAATTAAAGACATAGTTTTTATTGTCTTTAACATACCATAATATTTTTTCATTTCTTGGGCTTAGATAGTTTTTGCAAGCCACGCCAGCAGAGTAATTCCAAACTATCTCCTGATTCAAAAATAAAGGCACTTTGTCCCACAGCAAATACGGCAAAGGCACAGCACGCCCTTTGCCATCCACAAAAACATATCCAAGGTTTAACAACAATGCCCCATAAGGCAGAAGCAGATTGCTTGCACCATTTATCCATTGGGCAGACCACTCTATGTAGTCAGACAGCGGCTTTACATCTTCATACTCTTTTCCAATGTTATAAGGAGGGCTTGTAATAATGGCATCAAAGTATTGATTATTCAGCTTTTTTTGCATTTGAAGCGTGTCGCCACAAAAAAGGATGCAGGAGTCAGTATGATAATAGGGTTCTCCCAGTTTTGAAATTAATGCTTTTCTTATTTCATTAAAATTAACCATCTTTATGCCCTTTCTAGCTTGTAGCGTTTGTAGCTTGCGTCCGCCTATCTGTGACCGAAAAGCCGCGGCTTCAAGCGGTTTTCGGCGAAGCAGAGGGACTACGCAAGGTAAAACTGCTATATAAAACAAACCTCGAAAAACGAATTTCAGCACAGAAACTTGTTTTTCGAGGGTTTTTTCACATAGAGACGAAAGCCACTTTAAGATGCCCACAGCATAAACAGCCATGCAATTAAAATCAAAAATCCAGCTATGCCGAGGACGAAGGGCAAAAACACCTTAAACGCGGCAAGGATGATGGCGAGCATGTCGCCTTTTTCAAGTTCCAAAGGCTCCTCGGTTCGGGCGCGCTCAAGGATTGCATTTTGGTCCTCGCGGGACAGGCCCTTTTTTCTTTTTTTTGGTACGAACATGAACAATCAGCTCCTATTCGTTTATTAGTTATACTTATGACAAGCCACAAAATGTCCTGGGGTTTGCTCTTTCCACACTGGCACCACCTGCAGGCAAATGTCCATGCAGTCTTTGCAGCGGGTGTTGAATTTGCAGCCCTTTGGCGGGTTAACAGGGGAGGGGATGTCACCTTCAAGGATAATCATCTCCCTGTCCTTGACCAAATCCGTGGTTGGGATTGCGGACAAAAGAGCTTCGGTGTACGGGTGTAGAGGATTTTCAAACAAGTCCTTAGAAGAACTAAGTTCTACTATATTGCCCAAATACATAACCGCAATACGGTTTGAGATGTATTTGATTACAGACAAATCGTGGGAAATAAACATATAGGTCAGATTATCTTTTTCTCTAAGGTCTTGAAGAAGGTTGATAATCTGGGATTGGATGGACACGTCAAGAGCAGACACCGCCTCGTCACACACCACAAACTTAGGCTTAACAGAAAGTGCGCGGGCAATTGCAATGCGCTGACGCTGCCCGCCAGAGAATTGGTGGGGATAGCGGTGAATCATATAAGGTGCCAAGCCGCAATCTTCCATAACTTTTTTAACATAGGTTTGCATACGGTCATTTTTGGATTTTAGCTCCTTATGGGTAATTGGACCTTCAGAGATAATTTGACCAACCGTAAGACGAGGATTGAGGGACGAGAAGGGGTCTTGGAAAATAAGCTGCAAATCCTTGCGCAAAAAGCGCATTTCATTGATTTTTAGGCGTGCAAGGTCAATGCCGTCATCTCTGTACTCCTCGTACTTTTGGAATTCGGCATCATCTTTGTATTTTGCCCGAAGGGCTTCCACAGCCGCCCGCTTTTCATCCCTAACACGAATGGCGTTTTTAAGCTCGCCATCTTCGATGTTTTTAAGCCTGGATTTTAGGGCGTCAACCTTAGCCTTGTCAACCTGCTTATCCTCATGCTCAATATGATATTCCATCTCCGCAACCTGCAAGCGCAAAGAAGCCACATTTTCATTAATGCCCTTAATGGTTAAGCATGAGCGGTAATATTCCATATAGATTCTAGAGGCTTCGCCATAGTCCTTAGCCACATAAAAGCCGCCAACCAAGCGCACAATCGCCAAAAAGTCCGCAGTTGCAACACGCTTCATTTCGTTGCGCTCATTCATTTTGGCAAAGAGCTGTTTGCGCTTATCCTCGTCAGCAGAATCGCCAATTTGAGCCTCAAGCTGGGCAAATTCCGTCTCAAGACGGGCAAGTTCCTCAAGCTCTTTTTTGGCTGTGGCACACTTTTTTTCCAGATTTTTGTAAACGTCAAGAACATATACAGGAGCAATGTCCTCTAAAGAACGCCCATAATAAATGGTTTGCCCGTCAGTTTGCTTGTAAAGCTGAAGCAAAGTGCGCCCTAAGGTGGACTTGCCACAGCCCGACTCGCCCACCACGCCAACGGTCTCGCCTTCGTAAATATCAAGGCTAACACCGTCATTTGCTTTTACAAACAAGCCCCGCTTTCCTCGCACAGGGAAATATTGTTTAAGTTCTTTTATGCTAAGTAGAGGTTTTTTATTTTCCATTTTTACGTTCCCCCTCGTCTGGATAGAAGCATCTTACCTTTTGCTCGCTTGAAACCTCATAAAGCTCAGGTTCCTCGTTTTGGCAGCGGTCGGTGGCATATTTACATCTAGGTGCAAATTTGCAACCAACAGGCAAGTCAAGCGGATGGGGCACAGAGCCCTCAATCGGGTCAAGACGGGTGCCCACAGGGGTGTCAAGACGCGGTATGGAATGTAGAAGTGCCTCGGTATATGGATGGGAATGCTTGGACTCGCCAAAAATTTGACGCACAGGAGCCTGCTCCACCACCTGCCCGCAATACATAACAGCAACGTCATCAGCCATTTCATTTATAACTCCAAGGTCATGGGTTATAAACATAATTGCCGTGCCCTTGTCCTTTTTAAGGTCGTTCATAAGCTTAAGAATTTGGGCTTGAATGGTTACGTCAAGTGCTGTTGTAGGCTCGTCGGCAATCAAAAGGTCGGGCTTACACGCCAGTGCCATGGCAATCATAACGCGCTGGCGCATGCCCCCAGAGAGCATGAATGGGTATTTTTTCGCCACAATCTCAGGCTCAGGAATTTTAACATCAGCAAGAATTTTTACAACTTCCATATAAGCCTCAGACTTGGACATGCCCTGATGTACTCTAAAAGACTCGCCAATTTGCCTGCGAATGGTAAAGATTGGGTTAAGGCTCGTCATGGGTTCTTGGAAGATAACGGAAATTTCATTACCTCTAACCTTGTTCATTTCACGTTTGTTAAGCTTTGACAAATCCCTGCCCTTAAAGGTTATAGTGCCGCTTACAACGTCACCATTTTCCTCTAGAAGGCGCAAAATGCTCATAGCAGAAACTGATTTGCCCGAACCTGATTCGCCCACAATTCCAAGGGTTTTGCCAGGTTCAACTGCATAAGACACCCCGTTAACAGCCTTAATAATGCCGCGGCGGGTTTCAAAATACGTATGGATGTCATTAAGTTCAAGTAACGCCATAACCCTTACCTCCCTCTCGTCCGTGGGTCAATGGCTTCACGCAGTCCATCCCCTACAAGATTTATACTTAAAGTCGCAATTACAAGGGCAGCAGCTGGGAACACCCATCTCCACCACTCATAACGCAAAGTAACGGTGGAACCGGAGCCATTAAGCATGTTGCCCCATGTGGGAGTTGGCTCATTTATTCCAAAACCGAGGAAGCCTAGGGTGGACTCGGTAAGCATGGAGCCTGCAAGACCTAAGGCAAATTGAACAATAATTACAGATAAAATATTTGGCAAAATATGTCTTGCAATGATTTTGCCTTCTTTAACGCCTAAAGCGCGGGCACCCAAAACATATTCAGTTTGGCGCGCTTGCAAAACCTGACCGCGCACAAGACGCATAATGGGCGGCCATGTGAGCACCCCAAGCACTATCATGAGTACCAAAAGTGCCTGTACAGGCGGCAAGTCGCCGCCAAAGTGAAAGTTTAGAATAAGGGCTAGCGGCAAGAAAGGAATAGAGCCAACCGCCTCACCAAAACGCATGATAAAGTTATCAACAACGCCGCCAAAATATCCAGCTATGGCACCTAAGGTAACGCCGATAAATGTGGCAATAAATATAGCAACAGTACCGATTGTAAGGGAATATCTTCCAGCGGTCCACATGCGGGTGAAAATGCAGCGACCCATGTGGTCAGAGCCAAAAGGAAAGCCATTAAGACCCCATGTTTCAATAGAGCCATCAGCTCTCATAGCATAGCCATGGTGATAACCGGAAAAAACCTCTACAAAGTCATTGCCACGGGGCACTCTAAGCTGTCTGTTCCAGTTGCCGCCCCACGCGTACAAAGAACCGTCATCCAAAAGTGCTACAAAGTGGTCCGTGCCACCGCGAATCTGCACAGCCCGCCCTTGGATGGCGTCTGGGACATGCACGGCAATGTCAGTGGAGTCGCCCCAAGAATAAACCCTGTTACCTTCAACTATAACAGTAGCAACTCTGTTTGACATTGCAAAATCAATGATATTTCCTTGCACTATGTCATAAAGCTCCTCAGGAATGTCACGGTAAGGGCGAAGGGCAGGAGACAAAACATAAACGCGCCCACATGTGGTCATTACGCCAGCACTTAGCCATGCAATGTCAACTTTGTAAGCTTCCAAATGCGCTGGAAAGCGTCTAGGGTCAATGTTTGCACGGTTGTGGTTAACCCCGCCAAAAACATCAACAGAACCATCATCCAAAATTACAACTGTGGTGCGAAGCCCCGCCGTAGCACTAACCACCCGCCCCTGCAAATGCTCAGGGACCTCGGTGTGGTTGGTGGCTCTGTTGTGAAAGCCCCAAGCATAAATGCGCCCGTCTTCTGTAACAGCCACAGCATGCTCTTGCCCACCAGAAACATAGACAACATTTCCTGTAATTTCAGGCATATTTTCAACAGCTTCAGAAGTCCCAAAAAACATGCCCCAAAGCCTGGCGTTGCCTTGATTGTCAATACCAATGCCATATCCAGGTCCTGGGTTGATGTAGGCAAGCTCCCCACGCAAATCCCTAGGAATCCGCATCATGGAAAAGTTGGGCGGTGCCGACAAAAAGCCTGAGTCCCTGTCTTCAAGGTCAACAGGCATGAAAATAGGCACAATCATAGCCATAAGAAAAATCACGGAAAATCCGATAATTCCAACAATGGTAAGTTTGCGCTTAAAAAACTCTTTGGCAATGGTTTTGCCTGGGCTTAAAATTTGTTCTTCTTCAAACATATCCAAGTCGCCTTTTCTGCGCCCTGTAAACAAAAACTTAAAGAGCGTAGTCAAAAATGACTGCTTTTTAGGCTTTTTTTCACTCATAAAATCCAACTCCCTCTTAATTAATCAAACCTTAATCAACCTCAATCAATCAAACCTAATGCGCGGGTCAACCACAATATACGCAATGTCCATCAAAAGTAGCCCCACAAAGGCAATAAGCGCGTAAAACACGTTCATAGCCTTTAAGATTGCAGTGTCACTATATAGCAGTGCCTGTAGCATAACGCGTCCCATTCCATTCCAGCTAAATACCTGCTCAATTACCATAGAGCCGCCAAAAATAGCAATAAACCAGCCAGTCATAACTGTTATAATTGGGATTAATGCGTTTCTAAAGGCATGGGAATATATAACAGTTTTTTCAGCAAGACCCTTAGCACGGGCTGTCCGCACAAAGTCCTGCGTTAAAGAGTCAATCATACTTGAGCGCACAATACGAAGGAGTGTTGCCGTGCCCATAAGAACAAGGGTCAAAAGAGGCAATGCCATGAAATAAAGCCTGTCAAGGAAATGGTCCCAATTAGTCCAGTAATATGGCGGTAAAACCGTACTCATCCCGCCTATAGGGAAAATTGGAATTAAGATTGCAAAGACAAGAATTAATAAAAGAGCAAACAAAAACCCGGGGAAGCTAAAGCCAATCAGCGTGGCAAATAACACCCCTTGGTCAAAGAGCTTGCCGCGCTTTATGGCGGCATAAACACCAGCAGGAATAACAATTGCAAATACCAAAATAAGGTTTAGAATGTTAAGCATAATTGTATTTGCCATGGGCACCCGTATAGAGTCCACCACTGACAAGCGTGTGAAGAAAGAATAGCCAAAGTTGCCTTGAACCATTTCCCAAAACCATACGCCAAACTGAAGTGGCCACGGCTCGTCAAGGCGCAAGAAGTCGCGAAGCTCTTGGCGCATGCGCTGATAGTCTTCAAAGTGCATATCACCAGCAACCTCAGACATCATAATGTCTGTAGGGCAAATGGGCATGGCACGGAACAAAAAGAAAATGAATATGGACACTATAAAAAGTACCACCATTATGTAAAACAATCGTTTTACCAAAAACATTAACATACAAACACCCTCCTAGGGCCTAAAGACCATTGCGAGCGTCACCCGCAAACTTTATCAGACATAAAATCTGCGGGACATGCCCGCAATGGCATCGGCGGAGTCAAAATAGTTAAATTTTTTCATTCACATATTCTCCAAACAATACAAGGAATTACTGCAAACATACCCCGATTAGCTGCGGGGTATGTTTGCGTATTAATTCCGTTAAAAATTATATCAAGTTCAAAAGGTTTCAGAAACTTCTATTAGGGTCTTGAGTCGTATGCACGGATAACCGCATGGTCAAAGCCCCAGATAGAGTTGTTATACCAGTTTCCTACCCATAGCGGATAGAAGTCATACCATACGTCAGCGTATAGAGGAATCTCAAGAGTATAGTAGTTTAGAATTTCCATAACATACATAAACTTCTCAACGAAAGCCTGCTCGCCTTCATCTGTAGTAGTTTCGATGAAACGTAGAGGCTCAATTCTCTCAAATAGAGAAGGATTGCGGCTAAACGTCATGTTCATGTTAGTTTCAGCTTGCGCTGGGTCTACCCAATGCCATGGCTGCCATACACGTGGGTCAAAAGTTTGACCTTGGTTAAACAGGTGGAAAGTTGGGTATGGCATATCAGGAGCAGCACGGGATAGGTCAACAAGTGGGTTTGCACGGCGCGTAGTGTTTAGGTAGATACCCGCATTCTCAAGTTGAGATGGCACCAAAACTTCAAAGATTTCAGTGATGCGGTTTTCTGCTGCGTTCCATGTAGCCCAGTTGATTTGTAGACGCATTAGGCTTCTGCCGTCAGCTAGAGTGTGCACAAGTGGGTCGTCAGCAAATGGAAGCTCGCCTGGGAATTGAGTAAGACCAGTAACATCTTTGTAACGAGTAGCCCCTGCGCCATAGAACACAAATGGCTCGCCTTGTGCATTTAGTACCCATCCGCCTTGCTCAAGAAGCTCTTGAGCTCTGTTTGGGTTATGAGTGTAGATGATTAGTCTGTCATACAGCCCTTGCTGGATAGCACGCTGAGTCCACCAGTGTGGAACACCGTACATAGCATGAACCATTACACCATGACCAAGGGTAAATAGCTCCTTAAACTCGTCACGGTCAATCAGCCATTTAATAGCTTGACGAACTTCAACGAATTGAGTAGGACCATGGTCAACGTGGAAACGTAGGAAGCCTTGGCCATTACGCTCAAAAGCAGTAGAGGTGTGGGTTCCGCCGTCAACAAGTACGTCAAACATTTCATTGATTGTAGCACCGCCACCTTGAGAAGCTACCATGTCAGCTTGACCAGTAGCAAGTACGTCAACAACTACGTCAGCAAAGTGACGAGAGAAGATAACGTGCTCGATACGTGGGACAAAGCCATCCCATGTGCCAGCAAATAGCGGGTTTGCAACAAGAATAAGAGTGAAAGTTGCAGGGTCAAAGCTGTGGAACATGTAAGCACCAGAGGTTACAGTTGGCTCAAATCTAAAGCCAGTACCGCCGATAAGAGTGTAAACGTAGTTACCATCGTCATCAACAACATAGTTGTCATCTTCGTCAAGGTTACGTACACGGTTTTCAACGCCGTTAATACCAGTTGTTACCATAGCATGGGTAAGACCTCTCAAATAAGTGCCATAACCAGTGTCAACAACTTGAGTTAGAGGGTCAAAGCCTGGTAGCATAGCGTGAAGTGGAGAAGGCTGAACATTCATGTAAACTGCTTCCTCAAATACGAAAGGAATATAGTCTGCACGAACAGTTACAGAAAAGCTAGTAGCACTGTAAAGACGCACGCCTGCATGCACATCAGCATCGCCAGAAGCAAACTCACGACGGCCAAGGCTGTGTGGAGCAAGACCAGGAGCAGCATTTGGAGCGATGTCGATAAAGTAAGGATGCGCATCAAATAAGATGCCGCCTACATAGTCATGAGCAGTGATTGTACGACCATCAGACCACACGTTGTCATTGTTGATGTGGAAAGTGTAAGTACGGGTACCGTCAGGATTGTCGGTGATGACAAGTCCGCCGTCTGGGCGGGAAGTGTCAATTACCATTGGGTTAGGGAACATTTCACGCCCCATGTTGGACTCCATGGTAGAAACCATTTCAAACATCATACGGCGCGCTTGAGCGTTAACCGCAATGTTGTCCCAGCCATACCACATGTTCATGGAAGCAGTTGTTCCAGAAGCCACGTTGATAGAGCCGTTTACGTTGAATGCTGGCATGTTAGCCAAAATGTCTGCACGATGACCCGCAGGGCGACCAGCAGATGCGTTTGGTCCAGATGGGAAATCAGGGAAAGTGCGTCTGCCTGGCTCTGGGTCGCCTGGCTGAGTTACAGTTGGCGTTGTTACATCGCCGACTGCATCTGCGCCAGTGCCAGCATCTTCATTGCGGTTACCACATGCAACGAAAAACGCGCCAAGAGCAACGACAGACGCAGCCATTAGAAATTTTCTTAACTTCATGATTCATTCCTCCATTTTCGTTTGACTTGTAAAGCCATTTAATTTTAAGGTCTGGGTCGTGTAACTATGTAACACCAAACCCTTGTGCGTATGTTAGACCCGAAAGTTATAAGGAAAAAACCCCGCCGCCCAATGACACGCAAACGCGATTTTAAGCCAATAATTTCAAAATCTGACACACACAGTTTGAATTTTGTAAAGACATTGTAACATTAGTTTAAGCAAAAGTCAATAAAAAATATTATTAAATATTATTAAGATTTTTTTAATATTTTTAGCAATTATTAACAAAAGTGTTAATAAGTCAGGATTTGCGGCTGTTTTGGACAAGCCCTTCGCACATAAAAACAACAGCAGGAATTATAAATAAATACGCAGGAAAGGCATATCTTGCCTGCCCTTCAAAGAAAAATGGGATTGCAATAAAAAATGCAAAGTTAATATAAACCAATGCCACCAAAAGGGGCATACTTCCATTTTTTGTAAATAATCCTACAACATATTTTTTAAGCATAACAAACATAAATAAAAATCCTGTGCCTGTGAGCATGAATGTTATTATGTCAGCTGACGCTTCCAAAAAGTTGTGGTTTCTTGTATAGCGCAGGCGGGCGTGCTCGGTTATGCCCTCTTGATACATGGGATTGACATTTGCTGCCCACTGGAAAATGTCATTTGAGCCGTCAAAAAATGTGCGGTGCACGCGCAAAATGCCCAGTTTAAGGTATTCGCCGGGATTTTGCCAAATCCACTCTCTTGCCCAGCGGCTAAAGTGCGGCTCCAGCTCGTGGGCTTGGTGCACCGTGCGCCCGTACAGCCCCTCTTGTAACACTGCCAGCCGCTCAGGTTCATTTTCCACCACCCGCATGGGGTCAAGCCACAGCCCATCCACGTTTATGTCATTATTGTTAATAAATAACACATAACCTGAATTGTAAGAAACTGGAATAAGCCGTTCAAAATGACGGTAATTCCTGATTGCCCAAGGGGCTATGACCACAAGGGCAATGCCTAAAATTATGCCAGAAAATGCAAGGCTTTGCTTAAGCCGCTTTGTGGTGCTTAGCATGAAAACACCTGCTATAACAGGATATGCAAGCATGAAAGGACGTGTTAACGCCGCTGCCCCCACCAAAAGCCCAAGAGCTACCCAGCCCCACTTTTGCTCCAAAAAGTAAAGCTGTATAAAAATTAATGCTGACAGTATAAATGTAAAGAAAATTTCCGTGCCTATAACATTTGTATACGCGATATATTGGGGCAAAAAGGCGACAACTGCAAGGGCAGCCAGCGCAGATTTTATTTCGTCAAAAATTTTAATGAAAATAAACCAGCAAAATAAAAGGGTGCCCATGGAAAAGCCGATATTTAGCCAAAAACCAGCCAAAACATCCGTTGTGCCCAAAAGCCAGTAAAAAAGCCCAAGTACATAAGGATAGCCGCTGCCCTGCCACGCCACAGGCAGCCCGTGCATAGTGTGCCCATAGCCCTGTGCAATGTTTGACGCCAGCATTTGATAATTGGCAAAGTCAAACATTTGAATAGTTTCTACGTTATATATCCAAAAAATACGCGTGGCAAGGGCGGCGGCAAAAATTACCAACAGGATAATTTCGCCTATGCCTATTCGGATTTGGGGGAGCTTGATTTTCATTGGGATTCTCCTTTGGTTAGAGGTTAGAGGTTAGATGCCAGATGCCAGAAGGAAGTGCCGCCTAAAGGCGGCTAAAGGTTGCGGCTGAACCCGCCTCTGCTTGTCACCCCGCACTTGTTGCGGGGTCCCCTCAAGATAGCCGAATGACTTTAGAGCGAAGAAACGTTCGGCTAAGCCGAGGGGACCCCGCGTCAAGCGCGGGGTGACGGGCGGGTTCAGCCGCCTTTAGGCGGCACCGCCTGTTGCCCCTAGAGTGCTCCTACATATATAAAAACACTATGCTCAAAACGCCAAACAGCGCGACTGCGCAAATTAAAGGCTTGTCCTGAAATATAATGGACACAGGGTCGCCAAATGAGTCCTCTGCTTGGGCATTTAACAAATATTTACAAATTATAAAGGCAACTAAAGGTATTGTGTAAATCATAAGGGGCGGTTCGCTGCCCATTGCCCACAGGGCATAAAATACCACGGTTATACCGGCGCATGTATAGGTCACACCTGACAAAAAGCCCAAATCATAGCCCTTTAGCACCCGCCGCGCCGCAGAGCCTGCGCCCACCTGTGCTGCCTCCCCCCGCCGCTTCCCAAATGCCATAAACAGCGCGCCAAAGGTAACCGTCAAAAACAGCCACTCAGAAATTCCCTCTCCAACCGCCCCGCCGCCCGCATAAATGCGAATCACAAAGCCAGCGGCAATACAAAAGCAATCAAGCACAGGGACATGTTTAAGGAAAAAACTGTAAAAAAGATTCAGTAAAACATAGGCAAATGCAAAAACCATAACAACCCATCCGCCAAAAAGCAAAGCCACCGAAAAACCAGCCACCGTCAAAAAGCTGGCAAAAAATGCCGCAGAACTTTTGCCCACCCTGCCTGACGCCACAGGGCGCGTGCGGTTGACAGGGTGTGCTGTATCTTTTTCACAATCCACAATATCATTGAGCACATATACAGCAGACGCCACCAAACAAAATGCGACAAAGCTCATAAAAGCCGCAAAAACAGCACCAAAATCGCTTATGCCTCCGGCATAAACAACAGGCACAAAAACCAAAATATTCTTCACCCAATGTTTTGGGCGGGCAAGTTTTGCAAAGTCAATTATTTTTGTCATAAACTATAGTATATACTCCCCAAGGATTTTTTTCAAGACTTTTTCTTTGCAAATTGTGTGAGAATCTAGAAGTCATTAATTTTTGTTACAAAAATGTAACAAAAATTTTATAAAAAGGCTGGTTTTATGCAGGCAAATATGTTATAATCAATTTCAAGAAAAAATAGGCATATAAGGGGGTTCAAAATGAGTTTGAGTGGAAGCTTTGTAGGCAATACTGTGCTGATATACACCCCTGAAGGGGAAGAATTGAGGCAAACCACTGTTTCTGAGCATGATAAAACCCTGCAGCAAATTGAGGTGCGAAGCGGCGTTCCGCTGGGTCTTAAAGTTGGGGATGTGTGCTCGGTTCTTATTATGACACAGCCAGTTCCCATTGAGTTTAAGGCGCGTGTGACAAAAAACGGCACAGAGCGCGTTTTTGTTCTGTTTAAGGGCAAGGAAAAAGAGGGGCGCAAACAAACAAGATACAAAGTTAACTTCCCTGCCCGCCTTGACAATATGATAAGTGAAGGGCGCGTTTTTCCTCTCCTTAATCCTCTTGAGGTAAGGGTTATAAACATCAGCAAATCAGGCGTAAGGTTTGCTGCACCTGTAAATTCTTTAATGAAAAGTGATAAATTTTCCATTATCATGAAGCTTGATGATGGCGAAAGGTCTTTTGTTGGAGTTGTGCGCAATTTGCGCAATTTTGACAACGGCATGGCAGAATATGGATGTAGACTTATGCACAAATAGCAAAAGGGGGGCACTTATGGAAAAAAATAGCACAAATAAAACCGAAGGGAAAAAACTACCCAGCTTGCGCGCCGCATCTATCAATGCCCTAAGGGCTGGCACAACCGCAACAGGAGACATTTATTGCTCCCAAGTTACCCACATGCTAGCCAAAAGCGGCACACTTCTTACAGAGGACACCCTCCGCAAGCTCAAAAACATGAATAAAGGAAAAGATTCCATACATATCACAGTTACCTCTAAAATAGATGCCCAAGCAGGCACTCAAATGGAATTTATTAGAGAGCAATCTGACATTGTGCGTAAAGTGCTAGAGGAAAAAACCGGATATGTTACTGTAAAACAAGAAACTCTCCAAATGCTACAAAAAATTGCAGAAGAAAAAAAGTTTGACCAAAAGTCCCTTCTTAAACTTTCTGTTGAGGTGTCTGGGCAGATAGAATCCAACGAATCAAAAACTATTTTGTCACTCATAAACGCCCTTGCTCCCGCTGACGAGTATTTGCAGCGGCACTGCATAAACACAGGCATGCTAAATGGGCTTTTTGGCAGGTGGCTTAGGCTTGAAAAGGCACAGACAGACCGCCTGATTCTTATAGGGCTTATGCACGATTGTGGAAAGGCGGTCATGCCTGCCCACGTGCTTGGCGCGTCTCGCAGGCTGACCCGCGTTGAGTTTGAAGTGATTAAAATGCACCCTATACGCAGTTTTGAGCTTATGTCAAATTTTCCTGATGCAATACGTTTATCGGTTAGGGCGCACCATGAAAAGTTTGACGGAACAGGCTATCCCGACCGCCTAAAAGGTGATGCCATCCCTCTTGAAGCTCGCATTACAGCTGTTTCGGACATTTATGACGCCATGGTAAGTCAACGCTCCTACAAAGAGCCCAAAAGCCCCTTTGCGATTTTTGCCCACATTAAATCCTTGGCAGGCAGCGACCTAGATACCAAATTGGTTGACTTGTTTATTGAAAATATGCCCATGGAGCTTATAGGCAAGGAGGTTGTGCTGTCTGATAGCACTGTGGGGGTGGTGGAATCCATTGACCCTAATGATTTGGAATATCCGAAAGTCAGCAGAACAGGGCATGTGTTTAAGACTAGTAAGGATTTGTATCCTGTTTCGATGTATTAGATGTTAGAGGTTAGAAGCAGCAAAGCTCCCTCTAACCTCTAACTTCAAAAACCCCTTGACAAACAAAAAGTTATAGTTTATACTGTTTAGGTATGAACTATTTTTTTGTAAACTTTATGTAAGGAGGATTTGATGGAGAGCGTGTTGAAACAGCAACTTGTTGAGATGCTGGGCAGGCTTGAAAGGATTAGTTTGCCTGAGTTTTGTGCGGATGTTGATTTGACAACCCTTGGATTTATGCGTTCTATTGCGCACAACTTTGCAGGGGGAGATGACAATGTGTATATGGCGGATTTGCCAGGGCGGCTGCATGTGTCCAAGGCGTCCATCTCGCAGATTGCATCTCTTTTAGAATCTAAAGGCTATGTGGAGCGTGAAATTAACAAAACAAACCGCAGACAAATAACCATTACCCTAACCAATGCAGGTCAGGAAGCACTTTCCAAAGCCGAGGGGGATTTTAACAAGCTCCTTGACGACTTTTTGGACAGGCTTGGTGATGATGATGCTAAAGAAGCCCTTAGGCTTTTTCAGCGTTTTGCAGAAATAATGGAGCAAATTTCTATTACAGGAGGAAATTAGATTTATGATTGAAAAGTTTAGTGTAAAAAAGCCGCTCACGGTGCTTGTGGGCGTCATCCTTATTGTGGTGCTCGGGTTTATTTCCTTTGCCAATACCACAATGGATTTGTTGCCGTCAATGGACTTGCCTTTTGTTATTGTGGTGACCCAGTATGTGGGCGCGACCCCTGAGCAGGTGGAAGCGGACGTTTCTATTCCAATTGAGGGCTCAATGGCTACTTTAAGCGGAATTTCAACTGTACAATCCATATCCAATGAGCATTTTTCATTGGTTATGCTGGAATTTACAGGAACGACCAATATGGACTCGGCGTCACTTGAAATCCGCGAATCCTTGGACATGCTAAATCTGCCTGAGGGCGTGTCCCGCCCCATGATGCTGCGCTTAAACCCTAATATGATGCCTATTATGACAGGCAATCTTTATGTTAGGGGCATGGATATTGAAGAAATTTCCACTTTTGCCAGAACTGTTGCCGCCCCTGCCATTGAGGGCGTTGCAGGCGTGGGCTCGGTGTCACTGTCAGGTCTTGTGCAAAATCAGCTTCATGTGGTTATTCGTGATGATTATATTCAGGCTATAAATGCCCAAATTGCGACAACCATGGGCATTATGATGGAGCAGATGATGGAAGCTATGATGGCTGAAATGTTCGCTGAAGCTATGGAAGCCACCATTGCAGGCCTTATGGCTGAGGGCATGCCCCTTGAGATGGCGCAAATGATGGCTCCTGATATTGTGGCGGAGCAGATGGCTATGATGGCTGAAATGGCTGAGCACCCGCCAGAAAATGGCGAAGATATGCCTGAAATGGGCATCCCTGCTGAAATGTTAACTGTTGAAATGATTGCAAATATCCTTACGGCTCAGCATTTTGCCATGCCTGCAGGCACCATTACCGAGGCCGGCTTTGAGCATATGGTGCGTGTTGGCGACCGTTTTGAAACTGTGGATGAAATTAAAAATCTGCTGCTATTTGACATAGGTGCTATGGCGGGCATTGAAGGGCTTGAGCTTGAGCCCGTGCGTCTGTCGGATGTTGCCGCAGTTTTTGTCACTGATGACAGCCATCTAAGCTTTACACGTGTAAATAATAACCCAAGTGTAATGTTTACAATGCAGGCGCAAAGCGGATTTGCCGTGGCGGACGTGACAAGTGACGTCCGCGAACGCCTTGCAGCCCTTGAAAATGAGCACACCGGCTTTGGCTTTGCAATCCTAATGGACCAAGGCGAAATGATTGACATGGTTGTGGGCTCGGTACTTAACAACCTGATTTTTGGTGGTATTTTGGCAGTTTTGGTGCTTTTGCTGTTTTTGCGTGACATCCGCCCAACGCTGGTTGTTGCCGTGGCAATCCCGGTTTCTCTCATGCTTGCCTTTACCCTAATGTATTTTGTTGGAATCAGCCTAAACATGCTTTCCATGGGCGGTCTTGCCCTTACGGTGGGCATGCTTATTGATAATTCCATTGCAGTTATCGAAAATATTTTCCGTAAGAAACGTGATGGCGTGAGTGCAGCAAGAGCGGCGGTGTATGGCACGCGCCAGATGGTGGGCGCCATCACTGCCGCAACCCTCACCACATCTGCAATGTTTGCCCCAATCGTTTTCACAACAGGCATAACCCGCCAGCTTTTTGCGGATTTTGCCTTGACCATAGTGTTTTCGCTTGTGGCAAGCTTACTCGTGGCAATGACCGTTGTTCCTGCCGCATCAAGCGTGCTAATGGGCAAGGTTAAAAAAGAAGAAGGTAAGACATTTACAAAAATTGTTGACTTTTACGAAAAGGCTTTAAGAGGGGCACTGCGCTTTAAATGGCTTGTGCTCGCCTTTTCAATTGGTGCCTTTGTGCTGTCAATGTGGGCAATCGGGCGTCAGGGCATGGAGCTTTTCCCTGATATGGAGATGCCCCAGCTAACTGTAAGTGCTGAAATGCCCGAAGGCTCGACCTTTGAAGACGCAGCGGCTGTTGCTGAGGTGTTTTCTGAGCGGGTGTTTGCCATGAGCGATGTTGAAACCGTAGGCGTGCAAGTGGGCGGCGGCGGCATGATGGCAATGATGGGCATGGGCTTTGGCGGCGGTGGCGGTGGCGATAGCACCAATATCACCATGTATGTGCTAATGTATGCCGACCGCGAGATGACTTCCGACGAGCTTTCACGCGAAATTCAGACCATTGGCGAAGGGCTGGGGCTTGAGCTTGATGTTGAAGGTGCAGATGGCGGCATGGGCATGATGATGGGTGCGCAAATCTCATTGCGCGTTGAGGGCACAGAGCTTGACCACATCCGCGACACTGCAATAAACCTAGCAAATCTTGTAAGCACAGTTGAAGGTGCCATAAACCTGACAGACCTTGAAGCCGAGGGTGCGCAGGAACTTCGCGTGACTGTGAACAAAGATGCGGCAATGGCACATGGCTTGACCGTCGCCCAGGTGTTTATGGCGGCAATGGACAGCCTGTCCGCTGACGAGCGCACAATGAACATGACCCTTGACGGCACAAACTTTGAAATAGTCATCTCTGATGGCGACTTTGTGGAGCCTGACCTTCACGCCCTAGAAAATATGCAGCTTGCCACTGCAAACGGTCATGTTTACCTTTACCAAATAGCCACAATCCATGAAGACATAGGGCTTACAAGCATTGGACGTGTTGACGGCAACCGCTTTGTGACCATAACAGGCGAAATTGAGGACGGTTTTAACGTAGGGCTTGTAAATGACGAAATTGGGGTCCTGCTGGAAACCTTTGAAACCATAGGGGACACCCGCGTGGTTATCGGCGGCGAAGCCGAAGCCATTGCAGACGCCATGGGCGATTTGATGCTAATGCTTTTACTAGGACTTTTATTTACCTACCTTATAATGGTAGCCCAATTCCAGTCCCTGCTCTCTCCCTTCATTATCATGCTAACCATCCCGCTAGCCTTCACAGGCGGCTTTGCAGCCCTAATGATTTTTGGCCTTCCAATGTCAATAGTATCCATGATAGGCTTAATACTCCTAGCAGGTGTATCCATCAACACAGGTATAGTCCTAATAAGCCGCATTAAACAAGAACGCTGGCAAGGCGTGCCAAAGCTAGACGCCATAATAGACGCCGGCCGCAAACGCCTGCGCCCCATCCTAATGACCGCCATCTCCACAATCTTTGCCATGAGTGTTCTTGCCATAGGCATCGGCGAAGGCGCGGAAATGATGCAGCCAATGGCAATAGCCACCATAGGCGGACTTGTCTACTCCACAATAATGACCCTGTTCATAGTCCCCATCCTCTACGACATGCTAAATAAAAACAAAGACATCACTAAAGAGGACCTAGATACACCTGATATAACCGAATAAAAATGTAAGGACGGTCGCCTCGACCGTCCTTTTTTGTTTATTTACTATTGCATCATGAGTTAATACAGTGTATAATTAAAAAACACGAGGAGGGTTATTATGCCAAAAAAACGAGCTGAAAGCAGAACTAGGTATTTTGTAAGGTCTGTGTCTGTAAAGCGCGGATGGAATGTTTCACATGTTCAAAGGGGCGGCGATTTTTTGGAAGAACAAGAAATCGTTGATTATTTCCCTCAAATTGGACTGGGTTTAGATAGACCTGATTTTTTGGTATGCCTAAATTCAGAACCAATAATGCTCATTGAAGCAAAAAATGAATTTAAGAAAATAGATGAAGCTATAGCTGAGGCTATAGAATATGCAAATACAATAAATTCGAAAAGCAAATACACCGTAAAAATTGCCGTGGGCGTGGCTGGTGAGGATGATAATGGATACCAAGTTGAAGTGAGATTCTTAAAAGACGATTCGTGGCAGCCGTTAAAGTCCCACGGCTATGAGCTTACAGCTTTACCGTCCCCAAAAGAAATTGAGCTTGCCCTGCTTGCAGATGATGCGACCACCTCCATTTCCCATCCAAGCATAGCTGAATATATTGATAGTGCCATTGAGCTATCTTCGATTTTAAGAGCATCGAAAATAGAAGCACCACTTAGACCAAAAGTTCTAGGTGCTATAATCACTGCACTATATCAAGGAAGTATAGATTTGAATGAAGAAAACGCGCTCAATTCAATTAATGAGCTAGTGTCAGCGGCAATCACACAAAGTATTGACCTTGACGCCAATAAAAAAGCTCGTCTTAAAGACGCTCTGTTTTTAACCATCAATGATTACGAGCGGCTAGCACCTAAAATTGGAAGGGTTGTTTCGATTTTGGGCAGGCTAAATATCCGCTCTGTCTTGCAGACCGACACGGACTTTTTGGGACTACTGTATGAAGCATTTTTAAGGTATGGATATGACAATAATGCTTTGGGCATAGTTTTCACTCCGCGCCATATAACCAAACTTTGCGTAGACCTAATAAATGTAAGGGCAGAGGATAGGGTTATTGATATAGCAAGCGGAACGGGCGGGTTTTTGGTTGCTGCTTTTGACAAAATGATGTCTCAGGCAAAAGGTTCAAAAGCAATAAAAAAGGTCAAACAATCCCTTTATGGCTTTGATACAAATCCGACCGTTTGGGCTTTGGCTTCTTTGAACATGTTTTTTAGGGGCGATGGCAAAAGTCATATCGAAAACGGGGATTGCTTTGACCCTTCCAATAAGGCAAGTGTTGAAGGCAAATTTACAAGAGCATTCCTAAACCCTCCTTTTTCACAAGAAGGCGAGCCTGAACGAGACTTTATAGATGCTGCCATGGAAGCACTTGAGCCCGGGGGCTTGTTTGCTTGTGTTGTTAAGGCTGGTATTTTTGCAGATGACGATAATAGGTTGTGGCGGAAGTCTTTTATTAAGGAACATAGTTTGATAGGCGTTATAAGCTTGCCTGAAGATTTGTTTTATCCTACAGCCGCTCCTACCTCCATACTAATTGCAAAAGCACATATTCCGTTGGAAGAAGATTCAAAGGTTTTCATGTCCAGAATATGGAATGACGGCTATAAGAAACAAAAAGGCAAAAGAGTAGATTGTGAAGGTTCGCAAATTGGCGAGGTGTTAAGATGTTTTGCTGCCTTTCAAAATGAAAAATCTTTTAGGTCTAAAATAGCTACGACCACTTCTGCGAAAAATCTAATGAATGGGCAAGAATTTAGTCCTCAGCAGTGGTTAAAGCAGCCAAGCGTGTCAACTGACGAAATGGATGCGGCAATGAAAGGTGTGCTGATGTCCATTTTTCAGACTGTGACTACACAACCCGAACTTGCTGACGAGGTGATAGAAGATTTTCCGGACAGTTTAGCAAAATTGCCCAAACTCCCTTATGGCAAAACAAAGCCTATTGAATATTTTTTCGATGTTAAAAATGGCAAATCTTCTGGTGAAAAAAATTACACAGTTGGTAATTGCCCGTATATATCAAGCGGAGATTCGTTTAACAGCTATATTCGCATGGTTTCTGCTGAAAGCCGAGAGGAGTTTTCAGATGGTGCAATAACAGTAACTGCTTTTGGTCAAGCCTATGTCCAGCCGTGGCGTTTTATGGCTCGTGGCAATGGTGGCAGTGCCGTTAGGGTTTTGGTTCCGAAGTTCAGCATGACATTTAGCGAGCTTTTATGGTTTGCGGCTCAAATAAATATGCAAAAATGGCGTTTCTTTTATGGGAGAATGGCAATAAAGGTGCGGCTGAGCAAACTGACCATAACTGCACCCAAGGCTCGCATTAAAGATAGTGCCTTATCTATAAACCAAAAAATTCTTAGATTAAAAGAAAATATTGACAGTTTAGGTAAAATATAGGTAGGGGCGCACTGCGCGCCCCTACAAAGCTTGGGTGAATTTGTAGTGGCTTTTTTTCATGCCTTGGTTTAGGAAAAATTCGTGGGCTTTTGCTCTGGTGAAGTTGCTGCAAAGTTCTAGTTGTAGGCATTTATGTGAGGCTGCGAGTTTTTTGATTTCGTTAAAGAGCAGGGCTCCTGCGCCCAAGCCGCGCTGCTCTTTTGCGACTACGATTTCTTGCAGCTCGCCCACGGGGGCGCAGTGGTGCAGGAGCCTTTGGATATGGAGGCTTGCAAAGCCTACAACTTTTGTTTCATGCACTGCTAGTATGTAGTGGATGTTTTGGCTGTTAATGTTCTCTTGGTAAATTTTTGAAAAATCATCTTTATCAAAGGTTTTTTCTTGAAGTTCGCATAAAAGCATGTAGACATCCTCTAAATGCTGGGCAGTAGCCTTGATAATCTCCACACAATCACCCCTGATATTCTACAAATCCCTATATTTACGGGACGCCTGCACCCCGTCCGCCCCTTGGTATTTACCTGCATATGGGCTGTAGTCGCCGTCTATTTTATGATAATAAATCTGGCAAATGCGCTCAAAAGGGTAAATCTTTACGGGGTGGATGCACCATATCTCCAGCGTCCAGTGCCCAGCAAAGCCCACATCCCCAAAGCCTGCCGTCACGTGGATGCTGACCCCAAGCCGCCCCACCGAGCTTCGCCCCTCAAGCATGGGCACATAGCCATGGGTCTCAGTAAATTCAAGGGTTGAGCCCAAATAAAGCTGCCCAGGCTGCAAAATAAACCCATCCTCAGGAATTACAATCTCTTTCACCCTTTCCTGCGCCCGCATGTCCAAATGCCCGCCCTCTGGTATGTCATATACTTGAAGCACATTATTAAGCCGCAAATCATAGCTATTAGGCCCAACCCTTGACGCATCAAAGGGCGTGATAATAATCTCCTTGCCCTCTTTCACCTTTTTTGCAATCTCTAATCCTGACAGTATCATAATTATCTCCTCTAAATTTATATTCCGATAAATTCGGCCAACACATCTAAAACTCTGTCAACAATATCTGAAGGAGCTTTTTCGACAAATTCAAAACCTCTAGCAACTAAATCAACGGTCTTTATTTGGTCGCACATTATAAAGCCCTTTGTTTCAGTCCTGCCGTCCAGCCTTATGTGAATCGGCAATTTCCTATCACTTCGCGTGATTGGGCAAACAATAGCCCTTTTGGATGTGACAAAGTGGTACTTGTTCGTGCTAACAACCAAAGCTGGGCGCACCCCTGCTTGCTCACTGCCCGCCTGCGGGTCAAAGTCCAAAAATATTATGTCCCCTTGCCTTACCATATCTCATCCCCCACAGGCGGTCCCCAGTCAACCAATTCAACATCAAACGGATTCTCCCTAATAGCAGTTTCAAAATCAACTCCGTAAAATTCTTCATAACGCTCTTCTAAAGTTTTGCGCTTTCTTTTGACAGCCACTACATTATCTTCAAAAACAATGCTCAGCCTGTCATTTTCTTTCAAGCCCAAGCTTTCCATTTGGGATTTAGGTAACGTAATCACTGGCGAATCCCCAATTTTTGCAACAGCTACAGTCATAAAAAACACCTCCTATTTGCTCAACACTTTTTTAAGATATTTCCCTGTATAGGACTTACGCTTTTTCGCCACATCCTCAGGGGTGCCGCAGGCAATGACCATCCCGCCGCCGTCGCCCCCTTCGGGTCCTAGGTCAAGCAGCCAGTCGGCAGTTTTAATGACATCAAGGTTATGCTCGATTACTATTACTGAGTTTCCGCCGTCTGTTAGTTTTTGTAAAATGTCGATTAGTTTGTGGACATCTGCCATATGCAGCCCTGTGGTGGGCTCGTCAAGGACGTATATGGTGCGCCCTGTGGCTCTGCGGGAGAGTTCGGTGGCAAGCTTGACCCGCTGGGCTTCGCCCCCTGACAGGGTTGTGGAGGATTGCCCTAGTTTTACGTATGTGAGTCCCACGTCATAAAGGGTTTGGATTTTGTCTCTTAGGCGCGGCAGGTTTTCAAAGAATGCTAGGGCGTCTTCGACAGTCATATCAAGAACATCAGCGATTGTCGCCCCTTTGTATTTCACCTCTAAGGTTTCACGGTTGTAGCGTTTACCACCGCAAATCTCGCAAGGCACGCTTATATCAGGCAAAAAGTGCATTTCGATTTTGATTATGCCGTCGCCATGGCACGCCTCGCACCGCCCGCCCTTTACATTAAAGGAAAATCTGCCCTTTTGATAGCCCCTCACCTTCGCCTCAGGAGTGTTTGCAAAAATATCCCGCACAAGGTCAAAAAGCCCTGTATATGTGGCGGGGTTTGAGCGGGGCGTGCGCCCAATGGGGCTTTGGTCAATATTTATGATTTTGTCCAAATGCTCCTGCCCTGTTATTTCATCATGCTTACCAGGCTTGACCTTAGAGCGGTTAAGGTCGCGGGCAAGCCGTTTGTACAAAATCTCATTAACCAGCGAAGACTTGCCAGAGCCAGACACCCCAGTAACACAAACCAGCATCCCCAGCGGAATGTCCACATCCACATTCTTGAGGTTATTCTCACAAGCCCCAGTGATTTTCAGCACTTTATCTTGTTTCTGTCGTCTTGTTTCTGGAATCTGAATTTTAATCCTCCCGCTCATATACGCCCCAGTAATAGAGCCCTCACATTCCAAAATATCCTGAGGGCTGCCATTAAACACAATCTCGCCGCCGTGGCTGCCAGCCCCAGGGCCTATGTCCACAATATGGTCACTTTGAAGCATTGTATCCTCGTCATGCTCTACAACAATCAAAGTATTGCCCAAATCCCGAAGGTGGCGCAGGGTTTTCAAAAGCTTGTCATTATCACGCTGATGAAGCCCGATGCTTGGCTCATCCAAAATGTACACAACCCCCACCAGCCCAGAGCCAATCTGGGTGGCAAGCCGAATCCGCTGCGCCTCGCCACCTGAAAGCGTGCCTGCTGAGCGCGCCAAAGTAAGATAATCCAGCCCAACATCCACCAAAAAGCCCGCCCGAGCTTTAATCTCTTTCAAAATCCGCTCGGCAATCATGGCTTGAGTGGGGGCAAGTACAAGCTCTTTGAAAAATTTGTCAAGCGCAGATACAGGCATAGTAGTAATATCAGCAATATTAACCCCGCCCACGGTCACAGCCAAAATCTCCTCCCGCAGACGCTTGCCGTTACAGCTTGGGCACTCTATATTCGTAATAAACGCTTCGTAATTTTGCTTGCTCCAATCACTAGAAGTTTCCTTATAGCGGCGGCTAAGGGCATTTACCAGCCCCTCCCAGTGGTAATGATAAACCCTCTCGCGCCCTGCGGTGTCGCGGTAATGCACAGGAAAAGTTTCCCCATCACTTCCGTAAAAAATTAAGTTGCGTACCTTAATATCAAGGCTCTTAAAAGGCACAAGCAAGCTAAAGCCAAAATGCTTTGACAAAGACATAAGGGTGTTGCCCCCCCATGTGTCTTTATTGCCCGATTGGTTATACCCAGGGGCTGTAATCGCCCCTGCCTGTATGCTTAAATCAGGATTGGGCACGATAAGCTCAGGGTCAAACTCCATCTTAAAGCCAAGGCCCGCGCACTCGCTGCATGCCCCCTGTGGGTTGTTAAAAGAAAAAACCCTAGGCTCAATGGAAACCATTGAAATGCCATGGTCAGGACAGGCAAAATTTTGGGAAAAGCTCAAATCACCATCATCAGTGGCGACAATTAAAACCCCATCCGTCAGCCCCATCACAGTTTCCACCGACTGGCTAAGGCGGGTCTCAATGCCCTCTTTAACCACAATTCTATCAACAACAATCTCTATATTGTGCCTTTTATTTTTTTCAAGTTTAATTTCTTCCTCAAGGTCAAGTACAGTGCCGTTGACACGCACACGGGCATAACCTTCTTTTTTGGCTTCCTCAAGCACCCGGCTGTGCTCGCCCTTTCTGTCATGCACCACAGGGGCTAAAAGCTGAATCCGCACGCCCTCCCCAAGTGCCATGACCCCATCCACAATCTGGTCAATGGTCTGACGCTCAATCACTTTCCCGCATTTAGGGCAATGGGGAATCCCCACCCGCGCGTAAAGCAAGCGCAAATAATCATAAATCTCCGTAACCGTGCCAACGGTAGAACGGGGATTTTGATTCGTGCTCTTTTGGTCAATAGAAATAGCAGGCGACAAGCCCTCAATGCTGTCCACATCAGGCTTTTCCATCTGCCCCAAAAACTGACGCGCATAGCTGGATAGGCTCTCCATATAACGCCTTTGCCCCTCGGCATACAGGGTCTCAAAAGCAAGGCTTGATTTGCCCGAGCCAGAAACCCCCGTAAACACCACCATGGCATCTCTGGGAATCTCCAAATCCACATTTTTCAAATTATTCTCTCTTGCACCTTTAATGATTATCTTTTGCATAATACCTCACTCAATTCTAAACTTAAAGTCCATTTTCATATGCACTATTCTTCTAACTTCCACACGGCTTTCTTCTTCAATAACCAAAAAATAAATCTTATATCTGTCAACATTTACCGAGCGCACCTCTGCATCACCCGCAATTCCTTTAGGGCTGCCTCTGTTAGGGAAAAGCTCCAGAGAATCAATCTTTTTCAAAATCCTGCCGTACTGTGTCAAAGCAGACTGCGGGCTGCCGTGCTCAGCGATATATTCAATTATCGAAACCATATCATCCAGTGCACTTTGCTCTATGCTTACTTCGTATTTTTTCATCCAGCATCTCCTTTGACCATTTTCTAAATTCCTCCAAACTCATGGAACTGTCAGGATTTGCCTCTGAATATTCGATAGATTCTATAACCATCTCATACTCCTCACGACTAATTTGACTAGCATCATACCAGTCCCCATTTTCCAAATAAACGATATTGTCATCAACATTCAAAGTCATTATTTCTGCCATAATAATTCTCCTTTCATCTACAAAAGTTTTTTGGTTTTCAACATCTCGTCACGGAGGCTTGCAGCCCGCTCAAAGTTTAGGTCACCTGCCGCGGTTCTCATTTGCTTTTCAAGCATTTTGATATGGGCGATTAACTCCTCACGGTTCATGGATTCAGGGTCTTTGTCTAGTTTCAGGCTCTTTTTCTTGTTGTCTGCGGCTTCTAGGGTGGCTTGTATTATATCGTGGACTTTTTTGGTTATGGTTTGGGGGGTTATTGAGTTTGCTTCGTTATAGGCGAGCTGGAGGGTGCGCCTGCGGGTGGTCTCGCTTATGGCGTACTGCATGGAGCGGGTTATGCGGTCAGCATACATCAGCACCCGCCCTTCGGAGTTTCTCGCAGCGCGCCCTATGGTTTGGACTAGGGAGGTTTCTGAGCGCAAAAAGCCCTCTTTGTCGGCATCTAGGATGGCTACCAGGGCAACTTCGGGGATGTCAAGCCCTTCGCGCAAAAGATTTATGCCCACCAGAACGTCAAAGACGTCCATGCGCAGGTCGCGGATGATTTCTAGCCGCTCAAGGGTTTTGATGTCCGAGTGGAGATAACGCACGGGGATGCCCGAATTTTTAAGATAGTCTGTTAAATCCTCTGCCATTTTTTTGGTTAAGGTGGTCACAAGCACCTTAAATCCTGCTTCTCTTGTTTTTTGGATTTCGTTGATAAGGTCGTCAATTTGCCCATTTATTGGGCGCACGTGGATTTGGGGGTCAACAAGCCCTGTGGGGCGGATAATCTGCTCGGTGGTCAGGGCGGACTTGTCGCGCTCGTAGGCGGCGGGGGTGGCGGACACAAAAAGGGCGCGCTGCATCTTGCCCTCAAACTCCTCAAAGCGCAGGGGGCGGTTGTCCAGAGCCGAGGGCAGGCGAAAGCCATGTTCCACAAGGGTCTCCTTGCGGCTGCGGTCGCCCAAATACATCCCTCTAAACTGCGGTAAAGTCACATGGCTCTCGTCCACAATTATCAAAAAATCGTCAGTGAAATAATCAAGCAGGGTGTGGGGCGCGTCCCCTGCCTTGCCCCCTGTCAGGTGGCGTGAATAATTCTCAATACCATTGCAAAAGCCCATTTCTGTCAGCATTTCAATGTCATAGCGGGTGCGCTGGGCAATGCGCTGGGCCTCCAGCAGCATGTCCCGCTCCTTAAAATACGCAATTTGTTCCACAAGCTCATCTTCAATATCACGGATTGCACGGTGCAAATTTTCCTTGGTTGTAACATAGTGAGAAGCTGGGAAAATGCTTATATGAGTGCGGTTGTGCATGACCTCGCCCGTCAGGGAATCAATTTCTGCAATGCGCTCAATCTCATCTCCAAAAAAATCTAGCCGAAAAGCCGTGGAATCGTGATATGCCGGGAAAATTTCAACAATATCCCCTCGCACTCTAAATGTTCCACGCTGAAAATTCAAATCATTGCGGTTATACTGAATGCTCACCAAACGGCGCAGCACGTCGTCCCTGTCCACCACCTGCCCGGGGCGAAGCGACACCACCAAATTTTTATAATCAATAGGGCTGCCAAGCCCATAAATACACGAAACAGAAGCAATTATAATAACATCCTTGCGCTCTGCCACAGCAGCTGTGGCAGAGTGGCGCAGCTTGTCAATTTCGTCATTAATTGCCGAATCCTTCTCAATAAACGTGTCACTAGCCACCACATAAGCCTCAGGCTGGTAATAATCATAATAACTAACAAAATATTCCACAGCATTATTCGGAAAAAACTCCTTAAACTCATTGTAAAGCTGGGCGGCAAGGGTCTTGTTGTGCGCCATAACAATAGTTGGCATCTGCAACCGCTCAATAATATTTGCCATAGTAAAAGTCTTGCCGCTGCCCGTCACGCCTAAGAGCGTCCCAAACTTCTCGCCTTGCTCAAAAGCCTCCGCCAGCGCGTCAATAGCCTCAGGCTGGTCCCCTGTAGGCTTAAAATCCGACACAATTTGAAATTTCCCCAAAGCCTTTCCCTCCTTATAGCCTTACAAAAAAATATCATTCTCCATTATAACACAACCCAAAAATCTTTGCAAGCATGAGGAGGAAAAACAAAAAATATACCTGTTTTTTTCCTGTTGATTCTTGATTGAAAGTGTAGTAAAATATAGTGGAGACTTTTTTCGGGGGTTACATATGAAAAATTTGCGATTAGGTATAGATATTGGTTCGACCACTGTCAAGCTTGTGGTGGTGGATGGTGATGGGAGCATTGTTTTTAAGCGGTATGAGCGGCATTTTTCTGACATTCAGGCGACCCTGCGGGGGCTGTTTGAGGGGGCTCGGCTCCATGTTGGGGATGCTAAGTTTTTTGCGTCCATTACAGGCTCTGGCGGGCTTACCATTGCCCAGTGGATTGGGGCGCAGTTTGTGCAGGAGGTTGTGGCGGCGACACTGGCTGTCCAGTCTGTGGCACCTAGGACAGATGTTGCCATTGAAATTGGCGGCGAAGATGCGAAAATCATTTATTTTACAGGTGGCATTGAACAACGTATGAATGGGATATGTGCTGGCGGCACTGGCTCTTTTATTGACCAGATGTCCTCACTGCTACAAACAGACGCCCACGGGCTTAATGAGCTTGCAAAGGGCTATTCGACCATTCATCCTATTGCTGCCCGCTGCGGGGTGTTTGCTAAAAGTGACATTCAGCCGCTTATTAATGAGGGCGCGGCAAGAGAGGATTTGGCGGCTTCGATTTTTCAGGCGGTGGCTAGCCAGACCATATCAGGGTTGGCTCAGGGCAAGCCTATTCGCGGGAATGTGGCGTTTTTGGGCGGTCCGCTGCATTTTTTGAGTGAGCTTAGGACGCGATTTATTGAGAGCCTTAATCTTTCAGATGATGCGGTTATTGTGCCTGATGATTCCCATTTGTTTGCAGCCCTTGGGGCGGCACTGGGGGCGGATGCGGACGACCGAGGGCGGTCGTCCCTACAGACATTTGGCGACCTTCTTGAGAATTTGGAAAATAATAAGGTCATTACTCACGAGATTGCGCGGATGGAACCTTTGTTTACGGACAAAAAGGATTTGGACGGGTTTTTGAAGCGGCATGGGCAAGCAACCATAAAAAGGCGGGATTTTGGTACATACAGCGGCAAGGTTTATATTGGGATTGATGCAGGCTCAACCACCACTAAGCTTGCGGTTTTGAGCGAGGGTGGGGAGCTTTTACATTCTTATTATTCAAGCAATCAAGGGAATCCTTTGAATGTGATTATTACTGCCCTTAAAGAGATTTATGCCCTTATGCCCGCAGGTGCTGAGGTGGGTGCTTCTTGTGCCACAGGCTATGGGGAGTATTTGGCGCGGGCGGCGTTAAACATTGACTTTGGCGAGATTGAAACTGTTGCTCATTATAAGGCAGCAGCCCATTTTGAGCCTGATGTGGACTATATCCTTGACATTGGCGGACAGGACATGAAGGCAATGCGCATTAAAAACGGCGTTATTGACAGTGTTTTGCTTAATGAGGCATGTTCGGCAGGCTGCGGCTCGTTTATTGAGACCTTTGCCCGTTCTCTTAATATGGATGTGCCTGAATTTGCTGGGATTGCGCTGTTTGCGAAAAATCCTATTGATTTGGGCTCGCGGTGCACGGTGTTTATGAACAGCCGTGTTAAACAGGCGCAAAAAGAGGGGGCGGAAGTTGCTGATATTTCCGCGGGGCTTAGTTATGCGGTTATTAAAAATACTTTTCAAAAGGTTATAAAAATTACTGACCCTAGCGAAATGGGGAATAAGGTTGTTGTGCAAGGCGGAACGTTTTATAATAACTCGGTGCTTAGGGCGTTTGAGAGATATGCTGGGTGTGAGGCTATACGTCCTGATATTGCGGGGCTTATGGGGGCGTTTGGGGCGGCGTTGATTGCCTTGGAGCGTGATACGGCTGAGGACGGCCGGGGGCGTCCGTCCCTACTGGGTGCTGCTGACTTGGACAAACTTGAGGTTTCCTCGGTTATGCGCCGTTGCGGGGCTTGTGAAAATAATTGTTTGCTTAATGTAAATAATTTTGGCGGGGAGCGGACTTTTATTTCCGGCAACCGCTGTGAGCGTCCTCTTGGGAATCAAACCAAAACCTCTGGTGATAAGGGCTTTGATTTGTATCAGTATAAATATGAGCGGACATTTGCTTATAAGCCGTTGCCGCTGGATGTGGCACCCCGCGGGATGGTGGGGCTTTTGCGCGCCCTTAACACATATGAGAATTATCCATTTTGGCATACGTTTTTCACGCGGCTTGGCTACTCAGTTGTGGTGTCGCCTAAGTCATCGCGGGAGGTGTATGAAAAAGGGCTTGAATCCATGCCATCTGAGTCGGTGTGCTATCCTGCCAAGCTTGTCCATGGGCATGCTATGGAGCTTATAAACGCGGGAATTAAGTTCATTTTTTATCCTTCTGTAGTATATGAAAAACAGGAATATGCTGAAGCGCAAAATTGTTACAACTGCCCGATTGTGACCAGCTATCCCGAGGTGATTCGCACAAATGTGGACGAGCTTGCGCCTGCAGGCATTGATTATCGCAATCCATTTTTGAATTTTAATCATCCTAAGTCTATGGTTAAGGTGCTTATAGAGACTTTTCCTGATATACCCGCCCCGCAGATTGACTCGGCTGTCCAGGCGGGCTTGGCGGAGATGGAAAATTACCGCGCCGACATACGCAAAAAAGGCGAAGAAATTTTGCGCCGTGTGGAGGCTAAGGGCAAATACGCCATAGTGCTGGCAGGGCGTCCATATCATATAGACCCTGAAATTAACCACGGCATACCTAAAATGATTGCAGATTTTGGAATTACTGTGTTTACTGAGGACTCCCTGTCCCACCGCGGCAACGCCCATAAGGCGGGGCAGCTTAATGTCCTTGACCAATGGATGTACCACTCGCGGCTGTATGGGGTGGCTGATTTTGCATCCCGCCATCCCCTTTTGGAGCTTGTCCAGCTTAACTCCTTTGGATGCGGGCTGGACGCTGTTTCTACAGACGAGGTACAAGAAATTTTAGAAAGTGCCGGCAAAATTTACACTTGCCTAAAGATTGACGAAATCAATAACCTAGGCTCCGCAAGGATTCGCATCCGCTCGCTCATTGCCGCCCTTGAGGAGCGAAAAAAGCGCGGCATCACGGCGCATGAGCCTGTGCCCCGCCCCAAACGTATGCTGTTTGAAAAGGGCATGAAAGGCAAGCACACCGTCCTTGCCCCACAAATGTCTCCCATTCATTTTGAGCTTGTAGAAGAAGCCTTTAACATATCGGGCTATAACCTTGTGATGATGCCTGCAATCGACCGTGACGCGGTGGATTTGGGGCTTAGATATGTGAATAATGATACATGCTATCCTGCTATAATTGTGGTGGGACAACTCTTAAAAGCCCTGCAAAGCGGGGATTATGACCTAAACAATGTCTCTGTGATTATGACCCAAACAGGGGGCGGCTGCCGTGCCAGCAACTATATGGGCTTTATACGCCGTGCCCTTAGAAAGGCAGGGATGGGGCATATTCCCGCCATTGCCGCCTCTGCCACAGGGCTTGAAAAGCACCCCGGTTGGAAATACACCCTAAAAATTGGCAGAAATGGTGTTAAAGCCCTTGTTCTAGGGGATTTGCTAATGCGTGTGCTATATGCCACCCGCCCTTATGAGGCGGTGGCGGGCTCGGCAAATGCCCTGTATGACAAATGGATGGCTGCCTGTAAGGAGCATTTGGCAGGGAAGGGGAGCTATAAAACACTTTGCCAAAATATTGTCAATGATTTTGATAACCTAGAGCTTATAGAAGGGCTGACCAAGCCCAAGGTGGGCGTTGTGGGCGAAATTTTGGTAAAATTCCATCCCACGGCGAATAATGATATTGTGACCCTGCTGGAAGCCGAGGGCTGTGAGGCTGTGGTGCCTGATTTGCTGGACTTTTTCACGTACAGCTTTTATAGTGCCAACTTTAGGCATGAGCAGTTGGGGTTTGGCAAGCGCGGCAAAGTATTTGGCAATGTATTGGTGGAAGTGTTGGAATATTCCCGCAGGCATATGGTTGACGCGCTGGAGAAAAGCTCGCGCTTTGAGTCGCCCAAACATATTGAGCATTTGGCAAGCATGGCAAAAGAGTATCTGTCCCTTGGCAACCAAAGCGGCGAGGGATGGTTTTTGACCGCTGAGATGATTGAACTTTTGGAACATGATGTGCCAAATATCATTTGTACCCAGCCTTTTGCCTGCCTGCCAAATCATGTGACAGGCAAAGGTATGATTAAAGAACTGAAAAAACACTACCCCGAAGCAAACATTGTGCCCATTGACTACGACCCGGGCGCAAGCGAGGTCAACCAGCTAAACCGCATAAAACTAATGCTTGCGGCAGCTAAGTGTTAAAAACAAAAAAGAGGAAATATTATGAAAAGACTTATTCTGCACATTTTAGCACCAGTAGCTATGCTGGTGATGCTTGCAGTCTGCGGCAAAGACGGTGACGGCCCCTTAGTTGTGCAAGGAGGCGGGGAGATTGCGAAACGTGACTTTAACCACTTTGAGTTTATAGGGATGGGATTCACAGGGATTAGTGCAGGTGGTATGTTTGATGTTAATTTTTCGCACTCTGATACATATTCGGTGCGCATTGTTACCTTTGAGAATCTGTTTGAAAATATCCATGTTGGCATTGACCATCGGGACGTTCTTATTGTTAGTGCTTCAGGGGGAGTTAGCTTTGACGACACACCCCCAAGGCTTTATATCGAGGCTCCATTTCTTGAATTTGTAAACCTTTATGGCGCGGCAACCGCATCTGGATGGGACGACATAAAAGCCTGCACCTTCGAGCTTTTTCTAAACGGCACTGCCAGCGTTGATTTGGCTTTGGCGGTGGATGGCAGGCTGTATGTGAATATGTCATGGGCAACCAGTGCCACCCTTTACGGCAAGGCTGACGTTATGGAACTTATAGCAGCTGGCACAGCGGGCTTTTACGGGCACGGGCTTGAGGTTAGAAATGCAATTGTAAGCCTTTCAGGCTCCACAAGAGCTTATGTTTATGCCAGCGACTATCTTGTGGTTAATTCAAGCGGCTCAAGCCGTGTGTATTACCGAGGTATGCCGCATCTGGAGCAAAATGCTATTGACGCGGCGAGGGTTAGCAGGATGTATTAAAGCCAGATGCTAGAGCTCCCACTGTCACCCTGCGCTTGACGCGGGGTGATGGTGGGGGAGGCGGGTTTAGCCGTTACTTTAGCCGTCTTTAGAAGGCACTTTTGTTAATGAGGTGACATATGAAAATTATTGTTTTATTTGCTCTACTCCTGATTTTAACAGGGTGCGGCGGCGAGCCCGAGCCGCCCGAGCCGCGCCCAATCCCTATTTTGATGTTCCATGCGCTAACCGAGCATGTAACCGACCCCCTTATGCAGGTCACACCCGCCCAATTCAGGGATTTCATGACCACCATGCAGGACGAGGGCTTCACGCCCATTACCTTTGGCGAATTAGAAGAATATGTAAATGGGACTGGCACCCTGCCTACAAACCCCTTTATAATCACATTTGACGATGGATACCTATGCAATTACGAATACGCATTTCCAATATTACAAGAGCTAAACATACCCGCAACAATCAACATTGTGGCAGGGCGGCGGGGAGCCACCACCTACCGCGGGCTGCCCTCCACCCCCCACTTCACTTGGGCAAACGCTGAAACCATGGCAAATTCAGGGCTCATAACTCTAGGCAACCACACCTACAACATGCACGGCATGTTTCCGTATGCAGGAAATGACTGGGCAACCTATGGGGCAAACCCCGATTTTGCTGTCATCTTCGCTAATGACTTGCAAAACTTCCACAACCACATGGACACAAACATCTTCGCATATCCCTTTGGAATCTACAACCCAATAGCATCCGAGCTTTTGCGCAGTGCAGGCTACACCATAACCCTGCTAACAGGCGAAAGAGTGAGCTTTGTCACCCGCGGAGACCCGCAAACCCTCAAAAATCTCTATCGCATAAATGTATCAGGCAACTTTGATGGCTCAGAATTAGTGCAGCTCATCCGCACCCTTTCTAAATAAAAAAGGACGACCGAAGTCAACCCCACATAAACGCAAATATCAAAAATCACGCAATAAAGACGGTTTGTCTACCTATAGTGAACTAAAATTAAAAAGCGGCTTGAGTGACTTATCCTCGCCGCTTTTTGTTTCGGTGCTTACTTTTCCTTGTTGGTGAGTTTTGTTGTACCGCTGCTGTGAGCCGCTCCATTTGTGCCGTACATTGTGCGTATATCGTCCATGTTGTATTCTTTACGGCTTTTGGGGCGGTAGTTGTCAGGGGCTAGATACCAGCATAATTTTTTTGAGTGCCATTTGAATTTAAGGGCTTTTAGGGCTTCTTTGTGTGGCTTTGTTTCACCAAATGCCCAGACAAAACAGCCGATAACTTCGATTGTAATGTTGTCCAAACGCATTAACTCATTGATAAGGTCAATAAAATCTTCGGGGGGTTTCGCTGGTCGGATTCCTGGAGGTGTATCTCTCGCCCTCTTTGTTTTCGTGGATGTCTTTGAGTTTGGCAAAAAGTTCCTTGTACTCCTGATTGACAACCTTCATAACTTCCTCATCCCCGCCTATCTGGTCGGGATGGTGCTTTAAGGTCAATTCCTTGTACAGCTTCTTGACTTCCTCTGCGGTCTGTGGGGTAGGCACAAAATACCTGTAATTTCCAGTTTGATTCTCTCTTTGATTGTAATTTTTCATAGTCAATCCCTCCTGCGGTCATTAAGATTTTAGGTTTTAGTTAAAACTGGCGAAGCAAGCTTGGCTTGATTCGCTTAACTACAAAAACAACATCCTTTCGGCATTGTAAAGGGGTGCGAAGCAGGGGTGGGGATTTTTTCAAAAAAATTCACCACCTTTTTTGAAAAAATACTACCCCCTTGCCCCTTTACAATGCCGAAAGGATGTTGTTGGGTTTTGGGGGTTTTGGTTTTTGAGTTTTATGCTGTGAAAATCACTTGCAAAAATGTTGACACTATAAGAATTTTGGTGTAATATGGAATAAATGCGGAATTAAAATTGCAGAGACAGGGAGGTTGACGATATGGTTGTTCGTGGCGTTGATGAGTTTTTAAGGATTGTCGCGAATCGTTTGGAAATGTTGCCACATAAACATCGAGTTCATTTTGCGTGGATGTGTGCTGTGCGTGCATTGCCTTTACTAAGTAAAAGTAGAGGCTTTGAATATTGGGGAATTGATAAGCAGGAACACCTGCTTGCTATCTTATTTTCTCTTGATGTCGCCTGTGTCTCCGTTCGTGTCATGCGTGCCACCCGTGTCGCCATCAATGCCACCCGTGCCACCCGTGACGCCGTCTGTGCCGTCGATATCTCCTATGCCATCAATGCCGCTGCCAATGTCGCCCGTGCCGCTGAAACCTCCTATAACGCCGCCGATGCCTCCTATGTTGCCGATGCCATTTATGCCGCTACCCGTGCCACTATTAATATTGAAGAATTTCAAAATATACTAATATCTGATTTGTACATAATATCCAACAACAAAGATGCTTCCAATCACTCCAATGACATAAATATATATATGGACATATTTGGCAGGATTTTCTTAACGATTTGCACGATATTGGCTGTGGATATTGGGCTGATTGGTATGAAGAATTATTTAGAGACAAATTCGTGCTTACCCCTGAAAGACTTGAAGAAATGGAAATTCGCCTTGATGCTCCCGGCGCAATAATGTCTGAAGGCGCAGCCGCAGTTGCCGCCCACATGTTAAGTCTAAAAGAGCAGGGCATGAGGGAAACTAGGGAAGCCCGCATAATTCTTATAGGTTCAAAGGGTGCAGGCAAAACTTCTCTTTCAATGAAACTGCATGATGTAACGTGTCATTTACCAGAATTACAAGCAAGTACGCCTGGCGTTGACACGTCCATTTTGGATTTGATAGAGGGGGAAACCACTCACCTTTGGGATTTTGGCGGTCATGTTATAGCTCAGGCGGCTCACAAGTTCTTTATGTCGGGGGAATGTGTTTATGTTTTTGTTGTGGATGGTAGACGAGAACAGCAAATGGATTTAGACGAACTCCGCAAATGGCTTTCTGCGGTAAAAGCATATTCACAGGAAAAAGCGAAGGTATTTGTTGTAGTGAATATCAGCGACGAGCATTACCAAGATATGCCGAAAAATAAACTTGAAAAAGAGTTTCCAAAATTGATTGAGGATTACTTTAATTTTAACTTTAAGACAGACAAAAAGACCGACCAAGACGAACTTTTCAGGCTCAAAAATGCTCTTAAAGATTATATAAACGCTAACTTGGTGCGCAAGCTACCTGCGCAATATTTTGATTTCAAAGAAAGGCTTGAACAAGAGTTTAAGGAAAAAGAGAAAGAGATTTTGCGGGATTCAGATATAAAACAACTTGCGGAGCAATCTAAATTAGAAGATGATAGTCAAGGAGCTTTGGGATACCTTAACACTCTTGGAGTATCTTTGCAATACGACAATATACCCGATATTATTTTGAACCCGTCATGGATAAGTAACGGAGTGTATACAATCATTAACCATATGCAAAACAATGGCTTGATTAGAATACACCGAGATGAGATACCAAAATTATTTAAGGGTGAAGATGCAAAGCGATATGATGCTGATAATTGCGACATTCTTTATGAGCTTATGGTGCAGTATGAGCTTGCATTTGTAGCTAAAGACAAGCCCAACACCTTGATTGTTCCTGCTACTCTTCCTAATGATGAACCAAACGACCTGCCTTCTCCTGAAAACGGCGAAGAAGTTGCTGGGCGAAGATATAGCTTTGAGATTTCTTTGGCAGACAATGTTTTCCCAAAATACATACAGCGCAACCATGAGCATATCGCGCGGGACGCCAGTAATGACTATATCATGTGGGCTAGTGGCATGGTAATTGAAAAAGACAAAGTGCTTGCCGTGATAACTAAAGAATCTAGGGATATGGAAATAAAGACTTGGGGAGAAAGCAGTAGTGAGCTTCTTAATGAGTTGCATCATATGTTCATAAAGCTTTTGGATGAGCATAAACAACAATTGGAAGATGATAAAATAGAGCTAAATAGTGGATATTATCCAACAGATGTTATAAAGCGGCTTCATAGGGACGGAACAGACAAATTTGACGGAATGTCGGTGCAGGAGATTGGTGTAAAGTATGGCTTGGATTTTAGCCTTATAAGGGCAGACAATATTGAGGTAAATGCAGGTGTTAACCTTAAAAACAATGTGCAAATCGGAAATCCGTTGGGTAAAAAGAGCAAAAAAGGCAAAGTAAAATAGCCGATATATGTAAGTGTTAAATAAACCTACAGACAACATTCTTTAGGCGTAGCGGTTTTGTCAAAAACTAACAAGTGGTATATGTAACAATATGAGTTATTTCTGTGGGCATATATGAGGTGCAGACACATGGAATCATCTTCTCCATGAGCAGATTAGAGCGCAACGACCCAGCCAATATTCCGCAGATTTGTGCAAGTCTTAGGGATGCGGGTTAAGGTGATTAAGTAATCCAAACATAAGGCTAACTCAATCGAGTAGCTTATATCTAGGGGGCAGGGGCATTGAGCTTAGAACGTTTATTTTCTATTAAATTAAAACAGCATTTAGAGCCCCGCGGAGTTACGCAAATTTCGCTCGCCAAAGCGATAAATGTAGACCAATCAACAATTTCAAAGTTTGCGAACGCAATAAAAATAGCCAATTTTTTCGACCTCAACCTTGACGGATTTTTGGATATAAACAAACCTAAAGAGGTTGGCGAGCAACGGCGTTTGCTCTATCAGTTTTTGAATGAACAGCAAGAGTTGATAAAAAAATATCTCCCTCCCAAAGGTGTTGCGATTACTGTTAAAGCTCAGGAATCTGGCGGTCGCGTAAGTAGAATCATGATTTCTTGCGATTATTCAGCCATAAATATGTACCCCCAAACAAAAGACTACCAGCAATTAGCTCCGCATACAATATATGACAATTATCTAATTGTTAATGACAACATATATCCAGAGCGTCATTTTGAAATGGTGTGGGGCTATGAAAATGGGCATGTGTCATTTTATGACTACGTTAACAGCATTTTGGACGGCGCAGAACTTCATGATAATGTTGAGAAAAAACTTGTGGACAGAAAGGAAAGATATAAGGATTTAAGAAAAATGATGAATGTGTATGTGCGAAACAGGCATCTTTTTGGAATCCTTGGTACGCTTTCTGCAAGTAAATTTTATTGGCTAGTATACTCATTGTCGCACAATAGCAAGTTGACTTCTAATTCAACCCAATAAGGATTTTATTTCAAAATTTGAAGGCTTGTGCAAAGTATTTGTGCAAGCCTTTTTTGTGTCGCATAAGAGAGTGGCAAGGGTGGTATTGATGGGCTGTTATGTAACAGGCTATTTTGAGAGGTTATATTCCAGATTGCCATAGTTCATTCCAATACATACTGTTTCCTTTCATTGATTTGTTTTAAATGATACAATGGTATTGTTCGCGAATAAAAGGAGTCCTCGGATACCCCTTGTCGACATGGGGCATCAAAAAAATGGGTTATGCTTCCTATAAAAAGCAAGTCCGCCATAGCTGGCAGCGCAAGGCAAGCATTGATTCTTCGCCTGATTCATTGCAAACTAAGGCGAGCGCAGACAGTTAAGCAGTTACCGCCTACAACAGGCCGATTGTAGAGCTTAATAGAAAAGGAAATAGTAACGCCGGCGTTCACTTAGGTGGACAAAATGATAAATCAAAACAGCAAATCTGAAACAACGAAAATTGTAAGAGCAAGGGTGCTGCGTAATTTTACAGTAGTACCCGTTGCAGCACTTGTAATTGATGGAGAGGTCATTGAGATTGTTGAGGTTTTGGAAGAGCCTATGGCAGAAAATGACATTATGGAAAAAGCAAGAAAAGCGGCGTATAGTGCTGTCAGATTTCAGTACCAAAAAACGCCAGTTGAAAAGCCAAGAAAACTTATGGGAAGTTTTTCTAGAAAAACTGACACCACTGACCCCGAAGCAGACGACCTAATTCAAGAAGCGGCAGCAGAACTGTGGGAATACAGAGCTGACCCCGAAGAAGCATTTAAAAGGGCGCGCAAAGCAGTTAGACGCTATATCTACAAAATTGTAAAAATCTCCAAAACCAACTTTATTCCTTCACGCAATCATGAGTAAGAAGACAGGCAAGAGGAATTAGAAATTGCAGACAAAAACTGCATAACGCCCGACATAGCCTTTTTACGAAAGGAGTCTATGTCTACAATTGAAAGCTCGCTGAAATCGCCACAACAAAAGCAAGTTTTGGAATATATGAAATTGGATTATCCCCAGAAAAAGATGGCAGAAAAAATGAATATCAGCGAAGCGAGAGTATCACAACATGCCAAGCGCATAAGCGAAATCGCTAAAACAGAATATCCAAATGGATTAAGCGAAATTTTGTAGCGTTTGACTGCCTACATCAGTGCGTTTCTAAGCAAATATTTATCCTTGCTGTCTAGCTTTGGTGAGGATAAATATCTTGTTTGAAAAAATATTTACAACTTCTAGCAACTACCCAAAACTCCAGCTATTACGCAATTTTAACACAGTAACTTGTAGCAACCACAAGTGAAATCAAGCAGTTTTCAGTAACAATAATGACCAAACAATGACCAATGACAAAGGCGTATTTCCATTACAAAACCCGCTCCAAGCTGGGCGGGTTTTTATTTTTATTGTGCAGTTGCTATTTTCTTCTGCGGTCGGCTTGATACTTCCTGCGACCCGTACATATGCCTTATATCCTCCATGCTGTACTCCTTACGGCTTCTGCTTCTATATCCTTCTGGAGCTAAATACCAGCTTTTTTTATTAGCCGACCACCTAAACTCAAGCCCCTTTATAATATCCTTATATGGCTTCGTATCACCACTACATCAGCCATCTTAAAACTAGCCGAACGCAAAACAATTCAAGAGATGGGGTTTGATATACCGCTTGACATTAGAGCTTTTGATAGCTCCGATTAGGAAAATAAACCGATAAAAAGCGGGAAAAAGCTCGCAATATAGGCGGTTTTGTGGTATAATATTTACTAGGTAGAATTAACAAAACCGCCTTTATTGCGCCAATCGAAAGGAGTTTGAAATTATGGCGCAACAGGTAAAGAATAAAAATATGATACAGTCAAATGCAGTCCGTCCCGCGATTTATGCGCGTTTGTCAAATGAGGATATGGATGCAGGTACAGGCAAAAAAGGCGTTTCTCTATCAATCGAACACCAAATTGATATGCTAAAAGGCTATGTAAAAGAAAAGGGCTGGGGTGACAATCCTAGAGTATTCTATGATGATGACCGCTCAGGCACGAATTTTGACCGTAAAGACTTTCAGGATATGTACGCAGAAGCCCAAAAGGGTAATATCAACGTCATTAGTGATTAAAGATACTTCACGCTTCGGTCGTAACTGGGTTCAAAGTGGCTTGTACTTTGAAAAGATAGAGGAAATGGGAATACGCTTTATCTCAATTCAAGAAAGCCTAGACACAGCAGACCCAAAATGCCCCGCTCTTAAAATGCTACCCTTTTACTTCATATTCGCAGAATGGCATAGTCAAACCACTAGCGAAAAGATTAGGGCAGTATTTCAAAAGCAGAATGAGCAGGGGAAGCACCGTACATCACAGTCACCGTTTGGATATGACAAAGACCCTAACGACAAATATAAGCTGATTGTTGACACTGTAGCCGCGAGAGTGGTTAGGCGTATCTTCCAAATGCGACTTGAAAAAGTATCTCTTGGAATGATAGCGCGAACACTTAACAATGAGGGATATATAAACCCTAGTAGTTACAAAGCTCAAATGCGAGGGGTTGAAAACAAATGGTCGCGTAATGATAAGTGGTCTGTAGGTTCTGTGGGCGAAATACTAAATAACCCTGTGTATGTTGGTGATGTAGCTAACGATAAAAAAGGCTGTGCAAGCTACAAAAACCAAAAACAAGTACGCAAGCCAATGGAAGAATGGACTATTGCCAAAGATATGCACGAGCCTATCATAAGCCGTGAGGACTTCCAAAAATGCGCTGATATGCGTACAGGGCTTGGGCGGGTTCGTAGTACACAGTATAAAGACATTTCAGCATTTACAGGGCTATTGCGTTGTCCTGATTGCGGGTACAAGATGACACGGACAAGCACATATCAAACCGTCAAGCGCACAGGCGAAAAGAAAATATTGATTACTTATAATTGTGGTACTTATGATAAAAAAAGGTAAAACTGCCTGTAGTTCTCATTATGTTTTGGAGAATGATTTGAAAGAGATGGTTGTCGCAAACATACGAGAAAAGGCTGGGGAAGTGTTGCAAAAACAAAGCCGCTTTGAAAAAGGTCAACAAACGCCTTGCGGAGTTAGAGAAGCTTTTGCAAGCGGCTTTTGAAAGGGCTGTGTTAGGTGCTGGTGATTCTGATAATGCTGGTACTCCTGATATTTTCATCAGCTACGCCCAAAAGTACGAAGCTGAAAAACAGGAGCTAACGCAAAAGGCGGCTGAATTGCCAAGGTCTATCAAACAGCAGAGCCAAACCGAGAATGACGTTAATATTTTTATTGCCCTCATGAAAAAGTATAGTAACATCACGGAATTAGACCGTGCTACTGCTGTGGAGTTGATAGACTATATCACAGTATCAGCTAAAACAACCCTACCTAGAGAGATTGTGATACATTATAATCTCTTGGGTGATGTTGAGTAGTTGGTTAGTTAGTAAAAAGTTTCATTTGCGTTTACGGTGGGTTGGGTGAGGGCGTCCTTTTTATCAGGCATTACAGCCCTTCAAGCCCTTTATCAATTGAGCTCATATTAAGCTTAACCAAATCATCCTTGCCCTTAAAGCGGCGGGACAGAGCACTTTCGACTTCTTGTTTTGTGAAAAGCTTGGTTTTAGCCAAGATTCCTGCGAGCATTGTCATATTTGTGCCCCTAGGGTTATTTGTGTTCTGAGCTATGTTTGTGGCGTCTATGGGGAGTATGCTTGCACCTGCGTCTGTGGTGGGTATGGTGTACTTCGTGACAATTGACGAGTTTACAATAGCAAGCCCGCCCTCGCGCATTTTTGGCAGGAATTTGTCAACAGACGGACCGTTTAAGGCAACCAAAATGTCAATATTGTTATAAACAATAGGGCTGCCGATTACAGTGTCAGAGATGATGACAGAGCAATTTGCAGTGCCCCCGCGCATTTCAGCACCATAGGAGGGCATCCAAGTGACCTCTTTGCCTTGGTGGAGTGCTATGTCAGCCACAACCTGTCCAAGGGTCAAAACACCTTGACCGCCAAAGCCTGAAAATACAATTTTTGTAGTCATTATTTAGCCACCCCCTCGTCTTTGTATACGCCCAGCGGATAATAAGG
>Ga0209755_10000941_pt1 | contig 49169 bp, 47 predicted proteins | sample TergutCo191P1_FD_187301 | JGI IMG/M metagenome (GOLD analysis project Ga0209755, IMG submission 187301) | Cornitermes sp. P1 segment gut microbial communities from Petit-Saut dam, French Guiana - Co191P1 (SPAdes) (version 2) | ecosystem: Host-associated > Arthropoda: Insects > Digestive system...
CCCCCCCGTCTCTTCGTCAAATTTGCTTAGAAACGCAAAGAAGGACTTGGGCATCCATTTTTCAACAAAAAACGCTAAAAGTGCAAATAACTGCATTAAATGCGATTTCACAGCAATATCATTCACCCCCTCAACAAAGGAGAACACTATGAAGACAGATAGAACCACACTGAATAATCCTGCAAATCCCATAATCGGAGTTCAGGCAATATTCACGGTAATCCTCACGCTTGCCATAACATTAACCATCAACTCCTGTGCTCCTGCCAAGCCGGATGCACAAACAAGAGGAGCTACTTTAGCGGCAAGCAAAGGCGCAGATGCGTTTAAACAGCCGCCATCGGAAGGTGAAATGGTAATAGGGACTTATGAAGCCACTTATTACAACCAGCATTCAGGGCTAGTCTCCAACAAATACGAAAGCTTGGAGTTTTCCGGATATGCTTTTGACCCAGGCATTGCCGCATCCTTTTTAATATTGAAAGCCAAGGAACAATTCCCGGAGCTTGATATTGAAGAATTAGATGTTCGCTCGCTAACCTTTCTTGGTGCCAGCGTTACGCAGGGAGTAAATGAAAAATTCAGCGTTGTTTATCAAGCAAATGCAAAGGAATGGTATAAGTTTCAAGGCACTGTCGTTAAACTGCCGCAAAACATGGAATTGCAGGCAGGGGTTTACAAATGGAGCAATAAATGGATTCATCCAAACGAAAGTATGACTGTTTCACTTGAGCCGTCAGCCGGAACAATATCTGCAACTCTAAACAATTCTCCGTTATTTTCCGGGACATACAAGATTAAAGGCAACCATCTAATTTACACAGTAACGCAAATGGCCATAACTGCTGGGCATTCCCATTACCCAACGCTTTATAACCGTTACTTGCTTTTGGGGAAAAATCCATCTGAGCCGGGTTGCAAAGCCGTAGGGACAGGTCTAACATACGTGTATGCTATAACTGGCAATTCTTCTTTTTCCGGCTATGAAGAGGTATGGGAAAAAGAGTAGCATAAAAGCTTTTTCTTTTGACATTTTATTTCTATTTTTATGGATATTTCCATAAAAACGGAACTGGAATGTGAATTATCGTGCTTTTGAGAAGGTTTTTAAACGATTTGGAACGGTCTCTATTTCGCAGATTAGAGCTTCTAGGCAGGTATTTGACAAGAATAATTTAGGGCGATGGGAGAAACAGGGCTTGCTCATCAAGCTCAAGAATGGTTGCTATGCTTTTGCGGATATTGCAGATATGCGTGGATTTGCTTATCATGCGGCAGGCAAAATATATAAGCCGTCTTATGTAAGCCTGCATACGGCACTTGCTTTTTACGGCATGATTCCCGAGTCTGTAAGCCAAATAACATCTGTGTCTTCGTTGAAGTCTTCAACTTTTGAAAATAAACTCGGCACTTTTTCTTATAAAAAAATCAAACCGAATTTAATGTTCGGCTACAATGCTATGGAAAATGACGGCTTTACATTTTTTTTGGCAACTCCGGAAAAAGCTCTTTTAGATTTGCTGTATCTTTATCCGTTTTATAACACGGCAGAAGAAATTCGGAATTTGCGTTTGGATGATTATGACCTTGATTGGGATAGATTGGATACTTTTGCAAAAAAGTTCAATAAGCAAGCTTTTTTAAAAAGGGTTGAATTATTAAAGAGTGTTTTATTGGAGGATGCATGATTTCTTTGGAGCAGATTTACAACTACTTTCCACCCAACCTGAAAGATGCAGAGCATTTCAAAAAATATATGCTTAAGGAATATTTGCAACTTATGATTTTGGACTTTTTATCTGCAAGTTCATTTGTGGACAAAATATCGTTTATAGGCGGAACTGCGCTTCGGTTGAAATACGGCATTGACAGGTTTTCCGAAGATTTGGATTTTGACTGCAAGGATTTTTCAAGAGACGATTTTGTGAAGATGACTGATTCTGTGCTTTCTTTTTTAGAAAGAGCCGGACTTAAAGTTGAGCCGAGAGACAAGGAAAATTCAAACTTAAAGGCGTTTAGAAGAAATATTTATTTTCCGGAATTTCTTTTCAATCTGCAACTTTCCGCTCATAGAGAAGAGAGATTTTTGATTAAGATTGAAATGGAGGATCAGGGTTTTGCATATAACCGAAATTTGGAACCGATAAGCGGTTGTGGTTTTTCATTTCTTTTTCCTGCGCCGAGCATTTCTGTCTTGTTCTCAATGAAATTGTCTGCTCTGATTTTGCGGCAAAAGGGCAGGGATTTTTACGATGCCTTGTTTTTGCAGCAGTTTGGGGAACCAGATTATGCCTTTTTGAAGCATAGGATTGGGGTGTCTAACAAGGCTGAATTGCGTAGCAGAATAGCAGATGTGCTAAAAGCCACGAATCTTGGGCACAAATCAAAGGATTTTGAGCATTTGCTGTTTAATAAGCAAAATGCAGAAAAGGTTAAAGATTTTGAGAGGTTATTTTTCCGCCCATAACCCGAAAAACTTGACGGAATAGCGTTTTTTTACTATATTTGAAATAGTTGCAGAATGAAACTTGAAATAGAAGACATATCAATAGAATTAAAGCGCAAAAGGGTGCGTAATGTGCGGTTATATATTTCGCAGAAGGATTTGCAGGTGCATTTGACGGTTCCGTTTTATGCCAGTGAAAAATACGCTATTGAATTCGCAAGCAAAAATATAAAATGGTTGAAGAAAAACTTGGAAACAATGAAAGCAAAGCCTCCTGTTACAGACATTTCAAAAGCAGAAATAGAAGAATTGAAAAGAATAATTTCAAATTTGGTGCCGGAATGGGAGTTCAAGCTTGGGGTTCAGGTGAAAAGCTGGAAACTGCGCAAAATGTCAAGCCAGTGGGGGAATTGCAAAACAACAACCGGGGAAATTACTTTTAGCACAAATTTGATAAAAAAACCGATGTGCTGCATAGAATACGTTGTTGCGCACGAACTCGCTCACTTGCGAGTTGCAAACCATTCCAAAAAATTTTACGCATTAATCGAAAAATATATTCCGTATTGGAGGCAGATCAGAAAGGGGCTGAATATATGATAGCCACGTTGCTCTCCTTTTTATGCTGGTTTTCCAGCACAGCGTTGATGGCTATTGCCGGTTATTTGATAGCATTGTCCGCAGAACGCCCGGAAATGGCGGCATTATCTTTGGGTATAGTTGGGGTGAGGTTTTTCGGTATTTCCAGAGGCGCATTTCGCTATATTGAACGGTTGTCTTCACATTCGTTGGCATTCAGGGAATTGAAAAAATATCGTTTGCATTTGTATAAAACATTGAATGATTCCATATCATTGCTAAACAGAATTTCCGCCGATGCAGAAGAATACAAATCTTGGTTGCCAAAGGCCGGCGTTCCGTTGTTTGCTGGTGCGGCTTCCCTGATTGCCAGTGTTTGCGTTCTCGCTTATTTGGATTTATTTTATGCTTTGTGCTTTATAGCGGTTTCTTCTTTGCTCATAGGAATTTGCGTTGAGGCGTTTTTTGCGATTAAAAAAAGAGCAGAGGAATGGGGTGCTTCAAACGAAGAACTCAACGAATTTTCTTTTTCAGTTGCGCAGGGAATGGCGGAGAAAAAGTCTTGGGGAATCTTTGGGAAAATTTCAGAGACTTGGCGTGCATTGGGTTGCGCAGAAGAAGAGAAAAGAAAAAAGGTTTACTCAATATATTATTTAGCGGATATGTTCGCAGTGGCTTCGCCGTTTCTTTGCTTGGCAGGATTGTTCTTAGTTGGCCCCGGAGATTTTTCTTTCCCTATGTGGATTGGAATTTTGCTCGGCACGCTTGCGGCGTTTGAGCTTTTGCAGGAGCTTCCGCATGTAGCTTTGCAGAGTGCGCTTTCTTTTTGCGCTAAGGATAGAGTTGAGAGTGTAGAGAGGAGAGTGGAGAGTGATATTAAGCTTGAGCTTGCTGATGAATATGTTACAGTTGAGAAAGGGGATGCTTTGATTTTGAGTGCGCCATCGGGTGCCGGGAAAACTTTGCTTGCTAATGCCATCGCTGCTGAGAGAACAGATAGCTTTGTTCTTATTGAGCAGGAAACATTTTTGTTCACGGGAACCATACGGGACAATCTGCTTTTTGCTGTGCCTGGCGCAACGGAAGATGAAATGCTAAGTGTTTTGCGCAGGGCCGGCTTGGGTAGCTTTTCCTTGGATTTGTGGATTGGGGAAAAAGGGTTTGGGCTTAGCGGCGGTGAGCGGCAAAGGTTTTCCATTGCACGGGCTTTGCTATATAATGCGGAGCTTGTGATTGCAGATGAACCGGCTGCTCATTTGCCGGCAAATGAAGAGAAAAAACTGTTCTGGGAATTTGCTGGCAAAAAAACTGTTTTATGGTTCAGCCACCGATTTCTATTCAATAGTGAAAAAGCCTGAACCTTGATTCGCTTTAAAATTTTAACCAAATCTTTGAGATTTGTTCCATTGGTATAGCACATTGGCTAATAGCCTAAACGCTCAATCTCATCCTTCGACAAGCCAGTTATTTCCGAAATAACAGCAGAATTGAACCCCTTACCCTTCATTTGCCGTGCAGTTCGCAAAACGCCTTTGGTCTCTCCTCTAGCTTCACCTCTGGCCTCTCCAATGGCAACGCCTCTAGCTTCGCCAATGGCAATGCCATCTTCCCGGGCTTCTTCCTGCCACACGCGCTTAGCCGTATCCCAGTTCCATTCCGTAAAAAGCATATTCCTTACCTCTGATGCGTTGTCACGCAAAAAATCTCTCAGTATGTCCTGGCGCATGCAGTCGTCCACAGCCTTCTGGATTGCCAAGCTACGGCTCATGGATTTCTCATGCTCTCTAACAAAATATACAAAACTCTCATAACCCTTCAAGGTCTCGCTTCTGTTGGCAAGCTCTTCATTGAAGCCCTTGTTTATGTTGATGATTTTCACAATGCACTCCATGTTGGGAATTTCTTCGTCGCCAAAGTCCTTGAACGCATCTGACAACTTAAGCTCCTGCTGCTCTGGCATCTTGTCCTTGCCGTTGTACAATACTATGATTTCCGGCTTTGGCAGAGGAATCTTTTTCTCCTGGTAAATGCTTTCCTCCTTCAGCAGTTTTTCGTATATCCTGCCAAGATATATGGCAGCCCTGATGGGCATGTTGTAATTGACCGTGGATTGCTGCTCGATCAAGACCACGATTTTATCCTCAATCACAAATGATATGTCGTTCATCCTCTCCATGAACAGGGCATCGCTCAGGGTGGTTATGAGGACTTCCGTGTCCTTGCTGAAAGTTTTGTTTTTCAGAGCTCCGTAAGTTTCCAGCAGGTTCTCTTTTTTGCTCAGCAGTTGTATCAGCATGCTGCTTTTGTACTCTCTGTTCGTTTTGAACGCCGTTTCCATAAAATGAACTCCTCTTTTTGGTTTTACCTATTAGACGGAGTTCGCGGCGAAAATGCGCCATAAAAAATGCATTTTGCTATTCCAAGTTGGAGTAGTTGGAGATGTTAACGCAACGGCGGAAATAAGTTTTTTTCGCCTAAAACGATATAAAAATTACTTACTCCCATTTACATCTATAGCACTCAATAAATTCCGAAGCAGAAGCCGTTACATAAGCCCCTTCACTCGTGGCAGTTCCGAGCTTTCTGCCATTATGATATATATTAACCGTTACTCTTCCAGAATTGCCATTATTTCGTGCTGAAATCCGAGCAAAAAAACCACGATCTTCTATATAAAATCTTAATTCCCTAGACCATGGAACCGAAACATCGCTTAATTGTTCTGTATTACCACCTTCGTTGCTCATAGTAACACTTACCGAAGAAGCCGTTCCTGTTACTTCATATTTTATGGTGTCAGGTTCAAATAGAAAACCACACCCCATCATAGCTAAGCAAACAACCCCCAACACAACCAGCCGTACAACCATAATTCCTCAAATTCAGCCGCCGCTGAGGTTACTTGTAATATACTCAAACGCTTCATTCACATCATCTGAGAAATGAATGTAATTCATATCATCCTTGCTTATCAGACCCTCATCCACAAACCTTTGCCAGTTAACCATGCTGTGCCAGAATTCTGAGCCAAACAGGACTAGCGGAACCTTGGTTGTCTTTTGGTTTTGCAACATAGTCAGAGCTTCAAACAACTCGTCAAAAGTGCCCCAACCGCCGGGGAAAATAACTATTGCAGATGACTTTGCCAAAAACCAAAACTTGCGCAAAAAGAAATAGTGAAACTGAATATCCAAATGCTCATCCACATAAGCATTTGTGCTCTGCTCAAATGGCAACTCTATGCAAAAAGCCAAGGAGTTTGCATTGGCCTCCTTTGCTCCCTTATTGCCTGCTTCCATAATGCCCGGACCACCGCCTGTGCATATAGCGTATTTCTCCGGCTGCTGCTTTTCCCACTCGCCCAGCTTAAAAGCTAGCTCGTTTGTGGCTTGATAATATTTGTTTTGCGGGCTGATTCTCGCAGAACCAAAAATCACTATGGTTTTATCTATTTGATTGTCTTCAAGAATAGCCTTTGAAGCTAAAAACTCAGACATAATGCGAATAGACCTTCCGTGTTCACTGTTAATGAAATCCTTATTGTGGTAAGATAGCATATTACTCCATATTATGTGCAAACTTTTCACGAATACTGGCAGCCTCTTCGCTTATGTTGGCAGATGTTGCGCCCTCTTCACGCATTACCATCTCCGCTATACTTACGGCAGCCTCGGCTTCTTCATAACAAACCTGCGAAACACCGAGTTTTTCCAGCATCGCACGCTCGGTAATATACCTCGCTCTGGAATATATTTTCACATTGTGATTCAATTCTCTTGCAGTACCGACTATGGGAATTCTAGAACCCAAATCAGGTGGAGTAATTATCAGATAACTCGCATCTTCTATGCCGGCAGCTCTGAGGATATCTTCTTTTGACGCATCGCCAAAAACAGCTTCTTTCCCGGCTTGATGCAAAAGCGTAATTGTATCTACATTCATGTCTATGATAACAGGATGAACGCCGGACTGCTGGAATATGCGAGTGACAGTTTGACCCACAGGTCCATAGCCTACTACTATGGCTCTCTTTTTCCCGATCGCTTCAATGCATTTCGTAGGGCCAAGCTTGTCTGCACGTCGTGCCGCGCGCCTGTTTAATAAAAGCCACAGTTTTGGATATTTATGGAGCCAGTTTTCCAATACGGGCACAAGCCTGAACCATAACGGATTAAGGGCCAGCGAAACAATAGCTGCGGCTATAAGCGTACTGTATTTTTGGTCTGTTATCAGATTTACATTATCAAGCTTGTTCGCTTCTCCGGCCAGAATAAAGGAAAATTCACCTATTTGAGAAAGCGCTATGGCAACGGTGAAAGCAGTGATGGTAGAATATCCGAGAGCTATTACAACAATAAGAGCCGCAAGGGGTTTAGCTATAACTATAATGGCCATAAGCAAAAGGAAAAGCTCTGTGTTTTGGAGCAACGCATTCGGGTCAAACAGCATGCCGACTGCCACAAAGAACAGCACTGAAAAAGCGTCCTTCATGGGCATTGCATCTGCTGCTGCCTGCTCGCTGAGCTTTGATTGCCCAACCACCATGCCGGCAAAGAATGCGCCCAAGGCAAAGGATGCGCCAAAGTAATAGGCTCCGGTCGCTATGAGCAGGGCAACGGCCAGAACAGACAAAGTGAAAAGCTCACGGGAACGGGTGCGGGCTATTTGAGTGAGCATCCAGGGGATAACTTTTTTGCCGCCTGCGAGGATCACCACCGCCACCAATCCCATTTTTCCAACAGCAATGCCTAGCGATGTGAGAATTTCCAAAGGACTTGAGCTGCCACCTTGCGAAACCTCTCGCAAGGCCGGAAGCAACACCAGTATAAGCACAGAAAAAATATCTTCTACCACAAGCCAGCCTATTGCTATATGGCCTTGGGCTGTGTTGAGCACATTGTTATCAGAAAGAACACGGACAAGCACAACTGTGCTGGCCACGGAAATAGACATGCCTATTATAAGCCCCGAAAGCCACGGAAACCCGAGCAAGTGCAAAAACAGGGTTGCGAGCAGGGTGGCGGTTGCGCTTTGAACAATGGCTCCCGGCACAGAAACACGCTTAACCGCAAGCAAGTCCTTGAGGGTAAAATGCAAGCCCACACCGAACAGCAGCAGTATAACGCCGACTTCGGAAAGTTGCGTGGCAAGGTCTTTGTCTATGTTAATGCCGAATTTGGCAAGCTGCGGCGCAAGGAAAGTATGGGGGCTAACCACCACGCCGGCGAGCAAATAGCCAAGGATTGGGGAAAGATGCAGACGCTGGGTGACGTACCCAAAGCCGAGCGCAATAGTAAAACCCAACGCTAGCAGTATAATTAAATCGTAACTATGCTCCATTATCTTCTGAATATAGTAAATCTCATTTGCTCATTGTAATCTTTGCTGGCTTCTGAGAATGAAAGTCCGTCGAAGGTTTCCTTTTGCAGTATTTTCTCCTGCCCGCTGGCTATTTCAAGGATTACGGGTGCCTCGGGTTTTAAGTATTTTGCGCAGGAGTTCAGAAGTTTGCGTATAAGCTCCAGGCCGTCTGCCCCGCCAAATAGTGCAAGGTGCGGGTCTCCTTTGAGAACTTCGGGTTGCAGGGTGGAGGAGTCCGCCATCGGAATGTAGGGCAGGTTTGCGAGCATGGCGTCAAATTTCATATCGCTTGGCACGGCAGATAGCAAATCGCTATGGGCAAGTGTAACCTTATTTTCCAGCTTGTGCAGCGCAACGTTCTCCCGTGCGAGCCCAAGCGCATCCTCAGAAACATCGCAGGCCCAAACCTCAGCATTGAGTTCCAAAGCCGCCGCAATAGCCAGAGCCCCTGTGCCAGTACCTATATCTGCTATAAGTTGAGAGTTGAGAGCTGAGAGTTGAGAATTTTTAAGAATATCGATTATCAGCTCGGTTTCTTGCCTTGGGATCAAAGCTCTTTTATCGCATTTTATTTCGTGGCCTCTGAAGCTCACGCTTCCCAGTATGTGCTGCAAAGGCTCTCTTTTTGCTCGCCTTGCTATCAGAGGACGTAGAGGTGCAAGCTCTGGTTCGGAAAGAGGCTGGTCAAATTTCAGGAACAGGTCCATCCTTTTAAGGCCAAGGCCGTGAGAAAGCAGCAACTGCGCATCCAGCTTTGCGTTTGGAACTCCATTTTTCTGCAGAAAATCAGTGGTCTTATTTAAAATGGAAAGAATTGTTTGCATCAAGTGATCTCTTCGGAGCGTATTTTTTGAGGCAATTTGATGATGAAAATGCTGCCCCTGCCGTGTTCCGATTTAACGCTGATGCTTCCGTTCATGGCTTCAACAATATTTTTTGTCATGTCAAGTTCCGGGCCGGTCTCTTCTATGCCCATTCCGCTATCCACAACAACAAGGGTCAGCAGAACAGTGTCTTCTGTTATCTTTCCATTTACAACAAAAGCTATAATACCCCTTTTTGTGTATTTAACTGCGTTGTCCAAAACATCTAGCAGCACTTCCCTTATTCTTGTCTCATCTCCGTATAGCGTATCTGGTATATTACTGTTTATATGAACGACAATATCTATATTCGGGCCAACAAGTTTAGCTTGGGTAATGTCGGTTACCTCATTTACCAAGGATGAAAGCAAATAATCCTTGGGAACAATGGAATATAATTCAGGCATATACATAAAGATACAAAAGATTTATTCTCATTTAAGCCTCCGTCGCATGCAAAATCTTGTCTATTTCCGTTAATGCGTTATCATAGCTGCCGGCCAGCACATTGTGCAAAATTCCCTCTGCCTGCGTAACTCCGCGCAATTCATCAACAGACTGATCAATAATCATTATATCATCTGCGGTCATGGATCTAATAGCCGCTCTCAGCTTTACAAGAACATCCATATTCAGAGGCTTTTCCTCTTGCTTCTCTTCAATCTTTGCATTCAGGTCATCAAGATAATGCCTTAATTTTGTCAGGAAGTGCTGAGTATTGGATTTTATGAACTCAATGTCTCCTCGCTTGCCAGCCATTTCCAGCCCTTCTGCCCATTTGGATATTTCCTTTGCTCCCACATTCGCAGAAGCGCTTTTCAAAGCGTGGACATGTATGGTGTATAAAGAATAATTTTCTGTTTCTAGGCATTGATTTATTTTTTCGATTCTTTCAACTCCATCTTTATAGAACACGGATAGCGTTTGCAAATTATCCTGCTTGCTGCGAACAACGCCTCTTGCATGCTTTCGCTTTTTCTTTGGAATCCATTTTTCCAGAGTAAAGTCCAGTTTAGCCAAATCCATGGGCTTTGATAAAAAGTCATTGAATCCGTTTTCCAAAAACATCTCTTTTGTTCCGGAAACTGCGTTGGCTGTCAAGGCTACAATCGGTAATTTAAATCCCATGTCTCTGATTATTTTAGTCGCTTCCACGCCATCCATGTCCGGCATCATGTGATCCATAAACACCAAATCGTAATTGTTGTCTTTTATAGCATCAATCGCCTCTTCTCCGCTCAGGCACGAATCAACCTGTATCTTGTATGGCAATAGCAATCCTTCGGTGACTTTCAGATTTGTCTCAATATCATCAACAACAAGAACTCTCGCTTCCGGGGCATTGAATTTTACAGTGAAGTCAGTGGCCATTTCTGTGTTTCCAAGCGATGTTATTGGCTCGTGCGAAAGTATTTTTTGCGGAAGCGTTATCACAAAAGTACTGCCTTTGCCGTATTCTGATTTAACGGATATGGAGCCGCCCATTGTCTCAACCAGGTTTTTGGTTATGGCGAGCCCGAGCCCTGTGCCCTCAACTCCTCTGTTCGTTGTTAAGTCTACCTGAACAAAATCTCCAAACAGTTTTGCCAGATCTTCCTTTTTTATTCCCTTGCCGCTATCGGTGATGTCTGCGGTTATAACAACGGTGTCGCCCAGTATTTGTCCGTTGAGCGAAAATAATATGCTACCCTTGCGTGTAAATTTCACTGCGTTGCTCAGAATGTTCAGGAATATCTGCCTTATTCTCGTTTCGTCTCCGAAAAGCACGTTGGGCATATTTTTGTCTATTTGCAAATCGAAATTAACTTTGGAATCTGCCAGCTTCGCTTTTACAATGCTGGACACGTCGTTGAGCAATGATGAAAGCCGGTAATCCTTTGGGAGAATTTCGAGCTTGCCGCTTTCAATTTTTGAAAGATCCAAAATATCGTTGATTATGGATAGCAGGTTTGCGCCCGCCCGCTTGATGGTTATCACCTCTTCACGGACAATATTGGACATATCCTTGCGCAGAGCGAGTTCAGACATGCCTATGATAGCATTCATGGGAGTACGTATTTCGTGGCTCATCTTTGCCAGGAACGCTGTTTTAGCCTTATTGCTCTGCTCCGCCTGCTCTCTTGCTGCTATCAGGCTAGCCGCCATCTCGTTGCGAATAACGGCATTTGCAAGCATGCGGCTTGCGGAACGCAAAATCAGCACCTCGTCGCTTGGAAAGCGTTTTTCTGCCTTGCAATGGTCAAAGCCCACAAAACCCCAGAAATGCTCATGCAAAAATACCGGCACAACAAGGATGGACTTGATATTCCTCGGCGCGAGCTCTGCCTGCTCTGATGCAGACATATTGCGCACAAACGAGTTTATGCAATCTCCCCGTGTCAGCATATCATTCCATACGTGATGCTTGTCAAACATAAGATCCGGAGCCAGTTTGCTGCTGCTCACAGGAGTTCTGAAAACCTCGCCTTCCCATTCATAGCACAGAGTGAAGCTCAACTTCTCGTCTACGCTGGAGTTTTTCCATATGCAAACGCGATCAACTCTTGCAACTTCTGCCATTATGCCCATGGCATTTCGCAAGGTCTCTTCAAAGCAACCTATTTCCGGCTCAAGCAGAACGGAAGATACATGGTTTGCGGCTTCAAGGAGTTCTTTTTGCCTGGCAATTTCACTTTCCATTTGCTTATGCTCACGCATATCGCGTATATAAGCCATAATGGAATTTCCTTCGCCGTAAGAAACAACTTCAAGCGTCACAAGGCTAGGTATAGGTGTTCCGTCCGGTTTTTGATGCAACCATTCAAAGGTATAACATCCATTCTCAATTGTTTTCATCGTATGGTCTGCAATGGCTTCGGCAGAGGTCCGTCCGTCCGGCTGATATTCGGGAGTAAGCTTGTATCTAAAGAGTTCAATGAATTCCTGCTTGCTATTCAATTCAAAGAGTTTCACTGCTTCTTTGTTGCAGTCAATTATTGTATCTGAGTTTTTACCCATAAAGCAAGCTATGGGGATTGTATCCAGCATAATCCTTGTGCGCTCGTACATGGCGGAAAGGGCAGATTGATGGCTTTTATTAATAGCATGGACCCGCTTGTTTTTCATGAGCAGGATTATCAGAGTTATAAGCAGTATTATCAGAACGGTAGAGAACATAGCAAGATAAGCTACGCCAACCTGCCACGGACGCTGCAATTCCGCCAGCTTTATGCGATAATCGTAAGACTTGTTTCTCCATTCATAGGATATATCTTCGGTCTCTATAAGCCTGAGAGCTTTGTTTATTATGGAGCATAAGATAGCTTCGTCTTTGTTAAAACCCAATGTTGATGTATACGAAGTTTCAAATCTGAAATTGACCTTGTAGCCTGCCTGCTCGAGAAAGTTTGTGAGCTGCAGCAACAGGTTTTGGCTTCCCATGACCATATTCACTTCATCTCGGCCCAAAGCGTCGAATGCGTCGAACACATTGTCGTATTCCACAGTTTTGTCATGATTGGGAAACCAGTTTTTGAACATAGTGGAATGAGCGTAATTTTTAATCATTCCAATCTTGGTGTAAATAATTTCATTTGCCTTGACATTGGGGTAATCGGATTTAGAAATAAGTGCGTAATAATCAGGTATCATTGCTGTTTGCGGCCATATAAACTTGCCTTCCCTTTCCTTCACACGGATGATTTCAGTGAGAAGGGCAGCCTCTCCGTTTTCAACCATATTCATAAGATCGGAAAAATTCATCATGGAGTCACCATTGGCCCGCTTAAAGGAAAGCCCTGTTAGCCGGCTTATCTCATTCAGAACGTCATGGGCTACCCCCTGCCATTCATGGTCATAAGTGTTGTAAAAACTGGCGGGATAATTGTCATATTCGGCGGCAAACAATATGGTATCACGTTCTTTTATGAACAAAATCTCTTCTTCTGTGAGTTTGGCAAACAGCTTGTGCTTTTGATATTCCTTGTATCCGAGGTTGTACAGCGAGGTTAAATGGCGCAGAGCTCCGTTGTCCAATGCTTTTTGCACAACGGAAATTAAAGGCTCCAGTTCCTGCTTTTTCGTTGCCAGAGAAACTTGGAGAAGAATCAAAGGAAAGAAATTCTCAGCTACTATGTCTGTATAAGCATCAAAAGCAGACTCCGCCATGCTTGAGTTGAAAAAAGCGTCTATTTCGCCGGAACGGAGCATTTTGGATACATCATTCGTATTTGTCAGCAGTATGGTTTTAAATGAGCCGGGCTTGAGCTTTGAGGTTACCTCTTTGACAGTGGTTGTATTCTCTATGAATGCGTAGTTAAGCTGGCGTGTTTGCGCAATGTAGTCTACAGGCAATGCATCTGCCAGCCTGTATGAGCGAACAGACTGTATGGCGGTAGTCGAGGTCATCAGGTAATCTTTTCGCCTCTCATCGGTAGACGGTATTTGGCCTGCGAAATCGGCATAAGTGGCAAGCGCCGGGAAGTACTCTGTCCATGTGGCAAATTGGGGCTTAAACTCAATGCCGAACAAATCGGTCAGCCATTGGCAGAACAGGGCAGACCACCCCTTTATTTGGCCGTTTTCATCCTGAAAGGCCTCAATGCCCGGCACTGCTATGTACACTAGGCTGTCAAGCTGCCCCCGCAGGGTCTCAATAGCCTCAATTTCCTTATCTGTTACTCCGGGAATGTCCCGGTAAGAAGTATATGTGTATTTTAATGATTCGTCATTTTGTTTCTCGGGAGCCTCTTTGCATCCGAAAAACACTAATCCGAGCAACATAAAAATTGCAGTATATAACCCCATTCTCATAGTCTCTATTAATGTAGTAAATTGTCTATCATGGCAATGGCCTCTTCATAGTTGCCCACCAAAACATTCTGCAAAACATCCTCTGCCTGCGGAAATTGGAGCAAATCACTCATAGCATCGTTTATAGAGCTCGGATTCATGGACATAAGCGCTTCTTTTAGCCTGCCCAGAGCCTCCGTGTTCAGGGCATTTGAGTTTTGCCTTTTTTTAAGCCGTTTGTTTATCTCTTCCAAAAGCCGTTTCAAATCAGTTAAAAATCCGTGCGTATGCGTTTTGATAAACTCAACGCCTTCCTTTTCCAGCGAGCTTGCAGCTTCGGATAGTTCCATAGAGCCTATATTTGCCAAAGCGCTCTTCAATGCATGAACGTGGATTATATATAAAGAATAATTTTGGGTTTTCAGGCATTCTTCCAATTCTTTTACTTTTCTGGTTCCGTCATTGTAAAAAACAGAAAGAGTTTGCAAGCTGATCTCGTTTTTGAATGTTTCCTCTGCCTCTTCCTGCTTTTCTTTTGGAATCCAGTGCTCCAAAATGGAATTTAATTTAGCCATATCAACTGGTTTTGATAAAAAGTCGTTGAATCCGTTTTCCAAAAACATTTCCCTTGCGCCTGTCACAGCGTTGGCGGTCAATGCTACAATAGGCAAATCATATCCAAGATCTCTCATGTACCTTGTGGCTTCCACACCGTTCATTTCCGGCATCATGTGATCCATAAACACCAAATCATAAGGGCGGTTGCCTATGGCAGCCGCAGCAACCTGATCTATTGCCTCCTGGCCGCTCAGGGCTTTGTCAATCTGCATTTTGTAAGGCGAGAGCAAGCCCTCCGCAACAGTCAAGTTTATGTTTATATCGTCAACAATAAGGATTCTGGCTGTCGGCGCATGGAATTTTATAGTGAATTCTTCAATATTTTCCGGATCTTCAATTGTCACCGGTTCCATAGAAAGGATTTTTTGCGGCAATACAATTGTGAAAGTGCTGCCCTTGCCGTATTCGGACTGCACGTTTATGCTTCCCCCCATTGCATCCGCAAAGCTCTTGGCTATGGGAAGGCCAAGCCCGGTTCCTTCTATGCCTTTATTGGCAATTGCATCCAGTTGAACAAAATCATCGAACAGTATTCCCATATCTTCCGGCTTAATCCCTATTCCGCTATCCGCAATAGTAGCAGTCAAGATAACCGTATCTTCTTTTATTTCTCCGTGAATGGCAAAGCGTATAAACCCTTTTTTAGTATATTTAACCGCATTGTTTAAAATGTTGAGCATAATTTGCTTAACTCTGGTAGCATCTCCGAAAAGAGAATTTGGAATGTTGCGGTCTATATCCATAGTAAATTGCAATTCAGACTCGGCAATTCTCACTCTGATTATGTTGGACAAGTCATTGATCAAAGAGGAGAACTGATAATCGTATGGGATAATTTCCAGCTTTCCGCTCTCTATTTTTGAAAAGTCCAGAATATCGTTGATTATAGACAAAAGATTTGAGCTGGCCTGTTTAATGGCAACAACGTGCTCCTTTATATTGCTCGGGATATTCTCTCTCAAAACAAGTTCAGTCATCCCTGTGATAGCGTTCATGGGAGTTCTTATTTCGTGGCTCATTTTAGCGAGGAATTCGCTTTTGTGTTTTGATGCGGCTTCTGCTTTTTCCTTTTCGTTGCGTGTCTTTATCACTTCCATTTCCACAAGTTTGGCCTGGTTCAGTTGCCGCATTGTTTCATAAAGGCTCGCAGACAACTGTGCAACTTCATCTTTGTTTTCGCTTTTTTTAATCACCGTGTCAAGCTTGCCTTGAGCCACTTGCTGCGCTATAACTTTAAGCTTGCTGAGCGGCCTTGAAATAGATCTTGTTATTATTACAGCCAAAATAAAGGATGTTACAAGCGATGCGAAAATAACCAGCATCATTATCATAGCGTTAGTCTGCGCATTTGCGTTGTTAATGGCGGCTATATCCTTTGATTCTTCAAAAACCCTGGAGAAAGCCTCATCAATGCTGTAAAAGATTGTGCAATATATAGGGTCCATCAAAGTCTCATAAACAAAAAAGGCATCTTCAAAAGAACCGGCGTTATACATTTCCATCACTCGGTTGAAAATAGGAATGTAAGATTCCTCATAAATATTCACAATATTGAGCATATCCTGCATTTCACCGGGAGAGAATAGATGGCTAAACTGGCTCTGAGCCTCAGCGTATTTTTTCATAAACATCCTGAGAACAGACATTTTATCTTCCAATCCTTGAGCGAGATATTCGCTGTAATAATTTTTTTTGTTGCGCAGCATATAGTAAAAATCATTGTCAAAATTATTATTATAATAATATATATCATTCAAAATATCAAGCCCATTCATTGTAGAAACAGTGCTGCTGCCGACATCCTTGAGGTTAACGTAGCCAATAAGCCCGTTGATCATTGTGAAAAAAGATATTATAGAGAATGCTATGAATAATCTCGGCTGTATCTGGATCTTTCTAACCATGCATCTTTCCTCTATAGATCTATCTTCTCATACAGGGAGTATAAGTTGTTCTTTATTTGCATAATATATACGGCCTGCGGATTGTGCTTTGCTACAATTTCCGGCATATTTATTTTCATCGCCGCAATTATGTTTTCCGGCTCTGTGCTTTCTGAACTTTCAATTGCATCAACCAGAACTTGTATGGCCGAATACGAAAGCGCAGAAGTGCTGAGAGGCATTTGATTGTAGTTTATAAAAAATCTTTGAGAAAAATCTTTGACTATAGAATCCATTTCGTCAAGGGTGAATGGAGTAGCATAATAAATGCGATCTATAACGCTGTATTCACGCAAAAAACCCAAAATTCCTTCCCATGCGTATGTTCCTATGAACTTGGATTTGTCAAAACCCATCTTGTGCGCTGTTTCCACCAGTTTTGCCGCCGCAATGTAATGCGTTTGGCAAAATATTATATCCGGCTGGTTAATCTTGTATTTTGCCAGGATGGTTTCAAAATCGCCATAAGATGAATAATTATCTCGCCCAATAATGCTGCCGCCTATGTTCTTAAATGATTCTTCAAAGAGAATCGTTATTGAATCGCGCTGGTAATCACCAATAATAAGAGCGGTTTTTGCGCCCAGCTTATTATGCGCAAACTCGGCGAGAACCTTGGCTTTCGTAGGATTTATTGCTGTAGGCGCAACGAACGGCATGCCGTCTTTTTGCGTTTCTTTCGCAAGAGCTTGCGTAACTTCTGGAAAGCTGGAACCTACAATGGCAACTACTCCCTTAGCTTTCAGAATTTTGTACTGCTCAACAGCATGCTGAACATCGTTCTTGTCGTCCAGTATAATTATATCAATAGGCTTGCCCAAAACTCCGCCGTTTTCGTTAATAACTTGCCTTGCCAGTTGCAACCCGCTGAGCGCCCTTATGCCTTCATTGCAAAATTCACCGGTAAGCGGAAAAAGCCCGCCTATTGTGATGTATTCCTGCTGAACAGGCTTTGAACTTTTGTCGCAAGAGCCAAAAAACAATAAAAAAAGACAACCGATAAAAAATAATTTCATCTAGTCATCTCCCTTCTCAAATTCATCTGCCACTTCAAGAAACAGATCCAGCAGAACAGGATCAAAATGCGTTCCTCTGCCATTAGCGATTATGTCAACCGCCTCTTTGTGCGTAAAGGCTCGCTTGTAAGGCCTGTGCGAAGTGAGAGCGTCATAGACATCGGCTATGGCTAGCAACCGGCCCTGAAGAGGGATCTCTTCGCCTTTCAAGCCCCTGGGGTAACCGCTGCCATTCCACTTCTCATGGTGCGTTGCTGCAAATATGCCGGCATGTTCCAAAAAAGCTTGCTCGGCGGAGTTCTTCTTTAAGCCCTCTATAACCTGTTCTCCTACAACCGTGTGCTTCTTGATCTCCTCAAACTCCTCTGCCGTAAGCTTGTCGGGTTTTTGAAGAATGCTGTCTTTGATAGCTATTTTGCCTACATCGTGCAACTGAGCGGAATAGAGAACGAGATCCCTGTCCCACGAAGATATCTCTTCAACATGCAGATTGCGTTTTATCATTGCGTTGAGCAATATGCTCAGATAATGAGTAGTTCGCTCAATATGGCCGCCCGTGGCATAGTCGCGTTTTTCAACGAGCTCTACCATAGTCTTTAAAATTGCGTTTTGCAGTTTAACAACAGAAGTGGTCTTTGCCTCAACCATCTCCTGCAAGCGAGAATTGTATTTTATCAGTTCAAGATGAACCTCTATGCGCTTGCGCAAAAGGGGGGCCGAGAACGGTTTGGTTATGTAGTCTATAGCACCGAGGGATAAGCCTTCAAGTTCGCTGTCGCCATCGGTTTTTGCTGTCAAAAAAATAACTGGGATCTGCTTGGTTTTATCTCTGCTCTTTATAATTTTTATAACTTCATAGCCGTTCATCTCCGGCATCGCCACATCCAGCAGAATCAAATCAGGGGTGTTCATTTCCAGGGCGTTCAAAAGGCGAGCTCCTGAATTGAAGGTGAGAACATTGTAATGTTCCACAAGTGCGGTGCGGCCTACTATTAAATTCGTAGCGTCATCGTCGACTAAAAAAATGCTTTTTTTATCAGTACCCATATTCTAAAAGATAGAAAATATATTAACCTTTGTTTAACAAATCGTCTATCATTATAATTGCTTTATCATAGTTTCCGGCCAATACATATTGCAAAATGCCGTCTGCTTGAGCAAACCCGTGCAATTCGTCGGTTGCTTTGCCTATAATATCGATGGATTCCGGGTCCAAAGTCTCAAGGGCTTTTCTCAATTTTACCAGAGTTTCCAAGTTAATTTGCTTTTTTTCTTTCTTTTTTTCAAGGCGTGCGTTTATATTGCTCAAAACCTGCTGCAAATTTGCTAGGAATCTGGGGGTATGCAGTTTTACAAATTCCAGGTTTCCATGATGGCCGGCTGTTTCCAGTGCTTTTGCCTCATAAGATATTTCATTTTCTCCTATATTTGCAGAAGCGCTTTTCAATGCGTGAACATGAACTATATATAAATGATAATCCTCTTCTTCAAGGCATTTCTTTATTTTTTCTATTCTATCTAACCCGTCTTTGTAGAATACCGCCAAGATTCGCAGATGATTCTCGTTTGCATCCACATCATTATTGTCTGCGTTTATCGCCGGTACCTGCTTTTCCTTTGGAATCCATTTTTCCAGAATAGTGTCTAATTTTATTATGTCAATAGGTTTAGATAAAAAGTCGCTGAATCCGTTTTCAAAAAACATCTCTTTTACACCGGTCACGGCATTTGCCGTCAATGCTATAATGGGCAAATCGTTTGCTATTTCTTTTATAAGCCTTGTAGCTTCCACTCCGTTCATTCCGGGCATCATGTGATCCATAAAAAGCAAATCGTAGTGTTTTTTCTTCACAGCCTCAATTGCATCTTCGCCGCTCAGGGCCAGGTCAACATTGGTTTTGTATGGCAGCAGCAGGCCTTCGGCAACGCTGAGGTTGGTTTTAATATCATCTACAACAAGAATTCTGGCTTCCGGTGCATTAAACTTTGCCGAAAATATTATGAATTCCTCGGTGTTCCTTATGGCACCCATAGCCACAGGCTCGTGAGAGCGAATTTTTTGCGGCAGGGTGATGGTGAAAGTGGTGCCTTTGCCATACTCGGATTTCACAACTATTTCTCCGTCCATGGCATCTACAAGAGTTTTGGTTATAGGTAATCCAAGCCCTGTTCCCTCAATGTTTTTGGTAAGTGCCGATTCTACTCTGCCGAAATTTTCGAACACCTTTGTTTTGTCTTCGGGTTTTATGCCAATGCCGGTATCTGTGATGGCCACAGTAAGGTTGAGCGTATCTCCATCGGACACATCCCCGTCCACCGAAAAAGAGATAAAACCCTTTTTTGTGTACTTAACAGCATTGTCAAGCACGTTGAGCAATACCTGCCTGACTCTTGTTTCGTCTCCGAAAAGGCTGTTTGGTATTTTGTTGTCTATGCTCACATCAAAGTCCACATCATAATTTACAAGTTTTGCCTTGATTATGCTTGTAACATCGTTTATCAAAGACGAGAAGCAGTACTCTCTTGGTATTATTTCCAGTTTGCCGCTTTCAATTTTTGAGAGGTCTAAAATATCGTTGATAATTGCCAAAAGGTTCTCACCGGACCGCTTGATTGTTATAAGTTCACTGCGTGCTTCTTTGGTTAGGTTTTTGCGCAGGGCTAGTTCCGACATTCCTATGATCGCATTCATGGGTGTGCGAATTTCATGGCTCATTTTTGCGAGGAATGCGCTTTTGGCTTTGTTGCTCTCCTCTGCAAGTTCTTTTGCCGTGATCAGCTCCGTCATATCTATGGAATGCTGTATGTGAACCATCTTTCCGTTAGGCCAGTGTATGTATCTATCCGCATTGCGATAGATGCGGTGTGTCATGGCACTATGCTCCTCCCATACTATAACTTTGCTCGGATCTTTGTCGAGCTGTAAGCAGGGGCAGAACTCGCATCTTTCATTTTTGTCTTTCTGCAAAACTTTATAGCACAACTTTCCTATGCAGTTACCCTTAATGCCGTAATGCTCTTTCATAAGGTCATTTATAAAGAGAACTTCACCGGTATTGGGATCGGTTACATATATCATGGTATCAATGCTGCTAAGTATGTTTTTCAGAGAATTTATTGAGGAGTTTTTGATCTTGTTCGCTTTCAAGAACAGTGTTATAAGGGAAACCAAAAGCAATATGAGAAGAACAGCAAACAGAGTCATGTAGATAAGCTGCTCTTTGGCTATCTTTTTGGAATAATCATAAGTGCGGCGTGTCCAATCCCGAACTATTTTATTAACATCAACCTGGCTTTGAGCTTTTTCTATTATCCCTCTGAGCATGGTTTCATTTTTATTAAAGCCAAAGCCCGATTCTTCGGTTATGGTTTCAAAGAATATGTTGATTTTATATCCCGATTTTTCTCTGAAGTGCGTTTGGTATAAAAGAATGTAGTCGGTGGTCATAAAAAGATCTATTTCTCCTTTTTCAAGAGCATCCAGAGCATCGTTCCTGGTACGATATTGTTTTGGGTTGCTATTGCCGGGAATTAAAATATTATACATTTCCGCAGGAGCGGTTCCCTTGACAACACCGACAACAGCCTTGGGAATCTGGTAAATTTTTAAATACGGATAATCCATCTTTGATATAAGCGCAAAATTAGATGTAAAATATGGAATTTGCGTAAAAATGAAATCTTTTTCTCTGGCTTCGGTGTATATCAATTCTGCGTCAAAGGCTGCTTTGCCTGTTTTGAGCATTTCAAGTATTTCTTCCATTGTAGTGTTCTTGTCTGTTATAACATCAAACTTAATGTTTGTCAAAACGCTGATCTCTTTTAAGATATCCGGAGCTATGCCCTGAAACTCATTATGATTTTTGTCATAGAAGCAAAGTGGGTAATTATCCGGTTCCATTGTTATAGGCACTTTTGCGCCACGTGCGGTTAAATCTTCAATGTAAGCCTTTTCTTCCGGCGTTAAAGACATGTCAAATGCAAGTTGCACTTGCTCTTTTTCGGTTTTTTCTATAGCTTGTGTTTCTTCGTCGGTAAAACTTGGAATTTTAGTTTCGCTGCAACCGGAAATGGCTAATAGCAAGGCGAATATGGCTAAAATCTTATGCATGAGATAGCTATAATATAGAAAATTCTAAATTCTTTTTCATGGAAGAGGGGTTACAAAGCCGTTTACAAAGCCTGCCTGCGAAGCCCGGCGTTTATCTCATGAGGAATGCCAAAGGGGAAATAATCTACATAGGCAAGGCCAAGCTTTTGAGCAAAAGGGTTCGCAGCTACTTTGACGGCAAGGAAAAGGCCGGCCACAGAGCGGCATCCCTGATACTCCCTCACATAACGGACATAGAGTGGATAATCACGGAAAACGAAGCAGAAGCCCTTATTCTGGAAGCAAATCTAATAACCAAGCACCAGCCTTTTTACAATGTTCGCCAAAAAGATGACAAGCATTTTCCATACCTTATGCTCACAACCATGGAAAAATTCCCCCGATTAAAGATAATACGGCACACAAAAGACGATGAAAATCTCTATTTTGGCCCTTTCACCAACTCATATTATATGAGAACAATTCTGGATTTAGTGCCCAGACTGTTTCGCTTAAGAGAATGCAACACAAAATTCCCCGTTAAAAAGAAAAAACGCCCGTGCCTTAATTATCACATAGGCCGGTGCAGCGCACCGTGCTCGGATATGGTGAGCGAAGCCCGGTACATGAAGGGTGTCCACGGTGCTAGAAGGCTTTTGGAAGGCAAAAGCCATGAGGTGCTGGCAGAGCTGGAAAACGAAATGCACAACGCTTCTGCCGAAATGCGGTTTGAAGATGCAGGCAAGCTGAGAGATCAGATTCAAGCGGTGAACAGCGCTTATGCAAAGCAAAAGGCAGACAAGGCAAACGAAGCTGATCTAAGCCTTGATGTGATAGCTATTTGCAGAGCCAAGGAGTTGGCAACGGTTGTGATAATAGAATACAGAAACGGAATCTTATACGATCGCCGCCATTTTTACCTGGAGAGCCAGTTGCAGCAGGAGGCTCCGGAAATTCTGGCCGAGTTTTTGCCTCGCTGGTATTTGGGAATTGACAAGGAAGATTTGCCGAATGAGATAGCTATGGAAATTTCCCTGGGCGATGATCTGGAAGCATTCGAGGATTTTTTGGCCGGTTTAAAAGGCAAAAAAATTCATGTTGTGGTTCCGCAGCGGGGAGACAAGGAAGGCTTTTTGCGAATTGCAAAAGCGAATGCGGAAATGCTTTTGGTTGAATCGGAAGCCAAGCGTTTTAAATACGATGAAATGAATCGGAGCATTTTTGAATTGCAAAAAGAGCTGGATTTAAAATCTCCGCCGTTCTGCATGGAGTGTTTTGACATTTCTCATTTGGCGGGAACGGAACCCGTTGCGAGCATGGTTCGTTTTGTGAACGGCCATCCGAGCAAGGCGGATTACAGAACATACAGGGTGAAGATAGCTCTTGGTGGCGACGATTATGCCAGTATGCGAGAGGTGTTGATGCGCAGATTGACTCGTTTGCAGATTGAGCATGAAGATTTCCCGGATTTGCTGGTTGTGGATGGCGGCAAGGGCCAGGTGGAGGTAGCGTATGGCGTTCTGCTGGAGCTGCATTTAACGAACATTCCGGTTATCGGGCTTGCCAAGCGCTTAGAAGAAATTGTTTTTCCGGGAGAGCGCCAGCCGGTATTGCTAAAGCGCAGCAATCCGGCGTTGCAATTGTTGCAACGAGCTCGTGACGAGGCACACAGGTTTGCTGTGAATTTTCAGAGAAAGCGCAGAAAAAAAGGATAGCGCAGCAAGATAGTTTACTATTTTCTGAGTTGAATGCAGTTATCTCAAGATTGGTGGAAGCACGCCGTTATATACCACATCTATCCCAAGAGCTTCAAAGACGGCAACAACGACGGCTTTGGCGACATTCCCGGCGTAATAGCAAAATTAGACTACCTAGCAGACCTCGGCGTTGATGCGATCTGGCTATCACCCGTTTATTCTTCTCCTATGATAGACGCTGGCTACGACATAGCAGATTACAAAAACATAGACAAAGAATACGGAACAATGGAAGACTTTCGTCGCTTAATGGACGAGGCTCACAAAAGAGGAATTCGTGTGATAATGGACTTGGTGCTAAACCACACCTCAGACCAGCACCCTTGGTTCATAGAATCAAAATCTTCTGCAGACAATCCAAAGCGAGATTGGTATATATGGCGACCGACTCCGAATAATTGGAAAACCAACTTCGGCAAAAAAGCATGGCAATATGATGAAACAACAAAAGAATATTACTGCCACTCTTTTTTCAAAGAACAACCGGATTTAAATTGGAGAAACCCGGAAGTAAAAGAGGCGATGTTCGACATGATGCGCTATTGGCTGGATATGGGCGTTGACGGATTCAGGCTTGATGTTATAAATTTGCTGTTCAAAGACAAGGATTTCAGAGATAATAAATTCAGATTTTTTGGAAAATCAGAAGTTTACAATCGCAACCAACCGGAAATGTACGATTTGCTCAGAGACTTCAGAAAATTGCTGGACAGCTATCCTGATAAAACAAGCGTTGGCGAAATTTACACGCCGCCGCCCGGCAATCCGGCTTTGGCCGCAAGCTTTTTGGGCAACGGCTCTGATATGCTGCACTTGGTTTTTGATTTTTCGCTTGTATTCTCATTTTGGAAAGCATCGTCTTATTGCAGAATAATCAACCGCTTTTACAAAAAAATACCTGCTATGGGCTGGCCTTGCTTTTTTCTTTCAAACCACGATATAGGAAGAAGCCTCAACAGAATGGGCTGGACTTTTCACAAATACGAAAAAGCAAAGCTGCACGCAATTCTGCACCTAACTTTGAAAGGAACGCCGTTTATCTATTATGGCGAAGAAATAGGGATGGAAAATGTGAGCATACCAAAAGAGCATATTAAAGATTTATATGGCAAATTGCTCTACCCGTTTTTCAAAGGCCGTGATCACAGCCGCACACCTATGCAATGGGATAGCAGCAAAAATGCCGGATTCAGCGAGCAAACTCCATGGCTGCCAATATCTGGAAGCTATAAAACGATTAATGTTGAAGCGGAAGAAAAAGATGTGAACTCTGTTTTGAGCGTTTATAAAAAGTTGATGGCATTGAGAAAAGAAAACAATGTTTTGCAAAGCGGCAATATTCATTTTGTGAATAAGGGCAAAAATAATATTCTTATATATTCCAGAAGAATTGAAATGGAAGAGATAATAATAGTGCTGAATTTCAGCAATAAAAAGAATATGGCAAATATCGGGGCAGTGGGCGAAACTTCAAAAATTATTTTTTCCACGCATCAGGGCACAAAAATTGAAGAAAATAAAATTATGTTGCAGCCTTTTGAAGGGGTTATTGTGAAAAAGGGGTGGTGGTAGTTTTCTAAATTACAGCCTATGCTGCAAGAACGCACATTGGTTTCTTTTAACTGGAAGATTAAAATTCTCAGTCTGCTTCTCATATTAGCCTGCGCCACAAGCGCAGCAGATGGGATGCGTGTTGCGCACGTTGATTCAAAGCTGATTTTTGATGGCTACAAAGGCACAAGAAAGGCTCAGGAAGAATACGACCGCCAGGTGGCAAAGTGGGAACAGCAGGCGAACTTGTTGCAAAAAGAACTCGGCTTTGTAAAAGAGAGGCTGGAAAAACAGGCTCTTATGATTTCCGATGAACAAAAAAGGGAACTTGAAGCCGAATATGCACGCAGAGACACCGAACTGAAAAACTTTATAGAGAAAATTTACGGAAGAAACGGCGAACTGCTCAAAGAAAACGAAAAAGTCAGCGCACCAATCATAGCTCTTATCAAAAAAGCCGTAACAGAAATCGCCTTGAGCGAAGGTTATGATTATGTTTTAGACAGAGCCACAGGCTCTGTGCTTTTTTGGAAAAATGAAAACGATTTAACGCAAAAAGTCCTCGACTATCTAAACGCAAGATAAATCATGGGGCACGAACACCATCACCACCATAACAGCGATATGAGCAAAGCCTTTATATGGGGCATTGCCTTAAATGCGGTTTTTGTTGTTGTTGAGGCCACTGTTGGCTTTTTAAGCAACTCACTCGCAATCCTTGCAGATGCCGGGCACAACCTTGCAGACGTGGCAAGCTTGCTTATAGCTTTTTTAGCCTTTCGCCTTGCCCTTGCAAAGCCCAACACAAAATACACCTACGGCTACAAAAAAGCAACGGTGCTGGCAGCCTTGGCAAATGCGGTTATTTTGCTCATAGCCATTGCCGTTATAATTTACGAAGCTATTGAGCGCATTTCCACGCCTGTTGAGATAGACGGCAAAGTAGTTATGATAACCGCCGGCATTGGCATTCTGATAAACGGTTTTACCGCAATGCTGTTCTTTCGCAATAAAGATGAAGATTTGAACGTAAAGGGCGCATATCTGCATCTTGCGGCAGATGCCCTTGTTTCGCTGGGCGTTGTGATTTCCGGCGGAATAATCATGTTCACCTCATTGTTCTGGCTAGACAGCGTGATTAGCATAGTGATAGCCGTAGTTATTTTTGCAAGCACATGGGCATTGTTAAAGCAAACTTTACGCATAAGCCTTGACGGAGTTCCGTACAACATAAGTTCGGAAGAGATAACAAAGGAAATAGAAAGCACGCAGGGAGTAAAAAGCGTTCACCATTTGCACATCTGGGCTCTTTCCACAACGCAAAATGCCCTGACAGCCCACATAGTTCTCAGCGAAGAAATCCAGTTGAAAGATGTGTCAAAAATCAAAGCGGAAATTCGCCACAAAGCCGAGCACTCAGGCATTCAGCACTGCACTCTGGAAACGGAATGCGCTGAGGACAAGTGCGAGCTAGAGGCGAGAGTTTGCAACTAAAACTGCCATCCCCCGGATCCTTGCATTGTAGGCATTGGGGCATCGCTATACAGATAATTGGTAACTATGCCATCTTTTACGAAGACATCTAACTTTTGATATCGCCCTTTCATTGTTGTTTCGGAATCCAGCACCTTTGTTTCCGAATTAGCATCTTGGTACATATACATCCATTGTTCTTGTTCGCCAACAAGAGCTTTGTTAATAGGAGGTCCGAACATTTCTAAAATTTCCGCTTCTGTAGTTTGATTTTTTACAATCAAATCAACTTTTGACTTCTCAATCGGCACGCCAAATGTTGTTTTAGACACTGCCTTTGGCACACAAGCGCTAAAAAGCAACGCTGAAAAGGCGAATACCATAGCTATAGAAATAGCTGCCGATAGAGTAAATTTACCCGTTTTCATACATACCTCCCATAGGAATATAATTTCTCTGTAATCAATATACAAAATCGCGTCGGTTATTTGTCCGGAGAAATGGTATTCTTAAACACTGCCAGGCTCGACTCCCCATAGCTTCGCACTTTTGCCGCTTCGCTTGTCCACTCCGGCAAATTTCTGGACGGCATCTCAAAAATTGTAGAACCGCTTTCCGTTAGCTTAGATAAAAAGATTCGCAAATTATATACGGTTATCAGGCTTGCGCCTGACATGCTTGCTCCTGTAGCTATAGCCGCTTTCAGCACTGCACGCTGGAAACGGAAAGCTCAGAGGACAAGTGCGATTCTAATTCCTTATCCTGCTAATCTCAACGCTGCCGCCATTCCTAACCGGAGACGCTCCCACGCACAGCACAGTGTCTCCAACGCTGATCCCGGACAAAACCTCAACCCTGTCCACAAGCCTCACTCCTAGATTTATGCGAGTGAGCTTAGCCTTGCCGCCTTTATACAAATACACATTGCTGCCAAGAGCATCACTTCCTATAGCTTCCGGCGGAACAGTCAAAGTCTCTTTAGACGGCAAATTCAACGCAAACTCAAGCGGTGCTCCCGGCACAAGTTCCTCTGGCTGACCCTGTATGACCGCCCTCGCAAGCAAAGTTCTTGTGGAACCGTCCAAAGCATTTTCCAAAGCCTCAATCACCGCTTTGTAGCTAACCGCATTGCGAATAAATTCCACCTCCATGCCCGGCTTAAGAACAGAAGCATATTTGTCTGCAACGGAAAAATCCACCTTCAACGGATATTTTTGGACAATTTTCACAATATAATCGTTAATAGAAATATGTTTTCCGATTGTCACTTTGCTTATACCCAATTTCCCCTCAAAAGGAGCTTGAATCAACGTTTTACGCAAATTTACCGCAGCTTCTACAGAATCCGCCTCTGTCACTTTAAAATCTGCCCAAACAGCTTCCCATTCCTGCGATGAAATTGCGCCGGCCTCAAACTGCTGTTTTTTTCTATTCGCAATGCTTCTGGCAAGTGACAATTTTGAAGAAACCCTAGACATTATCGCTCTTAAATTCGCATCTTCAATCTTTACAAGAGGTTCTCCCGATCTTACATTTTGCCCATCCTTAAAATAAACCACCTGAATTTTTCCGGCCATTTCCGCTTGAATATCAACTTCCTTTGCCGGTTGCAAAATTCCAACACCCCTAACCGAGCTTTTCAACTCCTCCGAAACAGCAATAACAGCCTCAACCTTAACAGTCTGAGCGCCCCTCCCCCCTCCCCCATGAGCCTGTTTCTCAGACTTGCAGGAAAAAAGGAGCAAAGCTATTAAACTAATTAATGCCCCTGTTATCAGCCTCATTTTTATTGTCCTTGCTATAGCCGGCATTTTGCCGTTCTATATTTACTTTGTTTTTTTGCATATAAATATCAAATACTTTTTCCGCATCCATGCCGGCAGTCATCGCCAGCGATAGCCAAAAATGCAGTTGGTCAACTATTTCTATTCTTATATTCTGCATATCAAGCTTGTCTTTGCTCCACCATTTCCAGAGCAATTCCTCACCCAGCTCACGACTCTCGTCGTTTAGAGCTTCCAAGTATTTACGAAGCCACTGATTGACCTCGGTGTTTGAACCCAAAGGTTCGCCGTTTTGAACTTGCTCTCTAATAGCCGCCATTGTCAGGACCTTGCCGTATTTGTCTCGCAGGTCCTGTTTTTCAAACACAAAATTATTTAAAGTTTCTTGTAAACGAAAAAGTTCTTCCAATTTATCTGCCATTATAGATTTGCCTCCATAATCTGCTGGTACTTGCTTTGCGGGTAAGCAGCACTCAAGCTTTCAATTTCTTGTCCGTTCTTAAAGAACTTCACCGTAGGGATTGAGCTGACATCGAGTTCCACAGCAAGCTGCGGAACCTCATCAATGTTCACCTTGGCTACAACCGCCTTATCCTTATACAAGTCGCTTAACTTATCCATAATAGGGCCTAGGGCCATGCAAGGTCCGCACCATGGCGCCCAAAAGTCCACCAGAACAAGCTGGTTGGATTGGATTAGCTTCTTAAAGGAATCTTCCGTTAAATGAATCACAGACATAATTATACTCCTTGATGTATAATATAGAAAATCTTTCTACATTTACTTGCGGTTATGCAAAGCAATCAAAAATTTTCGGCGATCCACAATCGCAAGGCCTCTCATCAGTATGAGATACTGGAGTGTTTTGAAACAGGAATGGTTTTAGTAGGCTCAGAAGTTAAATCTATTAGAGCCGGGCATATAAGCCTTAGCGAAGCTTGGGTTGATATTTCGGAAAGCGGGGAGCTTTGGCTGGTAGGTGCGCACATAAATGAATATTCGCAAGCGAACCAGTTCAATCACATACCTGCCAGGCGAAGAAAGATTCTTGCGCACAAACATGAGATAGAAAAAATGCAGAAAGCCGTTAACGTAAAAGGACTTACTTTAATTCCATTAAAATTATATTTTAAAAAACGCAAAGCCAAACTTGAAGTAGCAATCTGCCGTGGCAAAAAACAGCACGACAAACGCCAAGACTTAATCGCAAAAGATGATGCGAAAAAAATTTCAGAAAATTCGAGGATTAGACAGGCTTAATTACAATTTAGAACCGGCACGCCACAACCACCGCCATATTCATAATCGCAATCGTTTCTGCATTCATCTTCAGTCTCATGCAAGGTGCCACACCAGTCATCATACGCTGTATAGCAATATCCGGTATAAGCAATGGTCTTTTCTTGGCACTTCGACTCGGTTGAATAAAGCTCGCCACCATATTTATTGCACATGAATTCCGAGCTTTCATCGCACCAATTATCTAAAAGGCAATAACCTTCAACACCGCAATTTAGAATCGGCACACCACAACCACCGCCATATTCACCACCACAATCGTTTCTGCATTCATATTCAGTATAATATTTGCCACACCAGTTATCATACGCTGTATAGCAATATCCGGTATAAGCAATGATATTTTCTTGACACTTTGACTCGGTTGAATAAAATTTACCTTCATATTTATTGCACATGAGTTCCGAGTGTTCATAGCACTCATTACCTAAAAAGCAATAACCTTCAACACCGCAATTTAGAATCGGCACACCACAACCACCGCTATATTCACCACCGCAATCGTTTCTGCATGTTTCTTCTTCTTCATATTTGCCACACCAGTCATCATACGCTGTATAGCAATATCCGGTATAAGGGCCGGTATATTTCTCTTTATATGTGCCAGGGCAAGTTTCCCTGAGCACACCGCCAAATAAACTTGCGCAAACCTCGGCATTAACTAAAAGGTTACTTTCATTTGAACATTCTTCCTTTCCGGTATTCACACACCATCTGTAATTTGGGGTTGAATTCTGGTCAGACCCAGTACCTCCTAGCTCCGAGCAAGAATGGAACACTATTGAAACCGTGGCAAAAAACACCAGCGAGGGGAAAATTCGTATATTCATAAGATCTCCGTTAAGATTTAAGTGATATAATATAGCAAATAAAATGAGCTGCTACCCTTGACACGGCAATAAAAAATTACTATATTTATCTTTCCTATGAAAAGAACATTTCAGCCTCATAATCGCAAACGCGCCAATAAACACGGTTTTATGCACCGAATGGAAGACCGCTGGGGTCGCGACGTACTTAGCCGCCGCCGTGCTAAAGGCCGCAAAAGGCTTACCGTAAGCGACGAGCTTTACAAGAAATAATCGACTAGCTTTATAAAAAGCAGTGCTGAAATCCTTTAGGTTTCCATCAAAAGCTTCTTATAGCGAGGTTGCCTCAAAAGGAAAAAGGTTAAAATTCGGCGTTTTAAGCATAAAAACGCTGCCTGCGCCAGATTCTTGCACCAGATTCTGCCTTATTGCCAAGAAAAAGAACGGATGCGCCGCATTTCGCAACCACTGCCGCCGAATTTTACGGCCAATATTCTTCAATTCAGCCAAAAACTTCAAAAAACCGCTGTGGGTTATGGCTATAATAAACATGAATGTGAAAAATGCGGACTGGAAAGAGCTAAGTGCGTGTGGGAACAGGGTCATAGCCACTCTTGCAGAAGGGCTGGCACCTAAGGATACGCCAAACAGTTAATCCGCAGCCTTTTATTAAACCGTGAATTTGCAAAGCTTCTATCGCATAATTTGAACAGGAAGGGTAAAACCGGCAACAACCGCTGAAAAATGCCGGATGTATTTTTTGGTAAAATTTGATGATTTTTATGATTATTTCAGTCAACCCACTCACCTAAAACACCTTGGAATTTGGATTCATATTGCAAACGTTCAAAGCCATCATCAACTTTTTTCTTTTTTTCAAAGAAAAAAAACGCTATTTTGCCCAAAAATTTAGCCAATGGATTTGCCGGCATGGGCTTTGACCTGCCAAAGCCAGCTCCCAAGGTTGCAGATGCGCCACCTAAACTGTACTGCAAAACATACTTCATCAAAGATGGTGGCAAATGCTGTAAATCGCAACAAGTAGGTACCTTACCCTCGAAGCTATAACCGGGAATTGCGCCTTGAACTAACGGAACGTTGTGCTCCAAACATGCGATGTCTGCCTCCGTGTAAGGGCAAACATTTGGGTCTGCTCCTATCATGGTTAATTTGCGCATCCAAGCGGCTTTTGTAGAACTGCTTAATACTTCACGGAGTGTTGAAAATTTGCTTGCCGGCATAAATGTGGCCAAGCAACTCGGGCAAATACGTAAATCCAAAGCTTTTATCTCTATGCGAACAGGTTCCGATTTAGCGCAAAAAGGGCAAGGCATATATGCAACCTAGCTGGCTTCCGTCAAAATGTCTTTCAAGTCTTTTGCAGTCCTGAGTTTTGCCATTGCAGACTCCCTGTATTGGCGCACTTTTTCTTTTGTCAAGCCTGTGGTCTGGGCTATCTCCTGCAAATTATTCTTTGCGCCCGAATCAAAACCATAGAACAGGTTTATAACTTTGAGTTCGGTGGGCGTTAAATATTCGGAAAGCAATTTTCTTATCAACCCTTTTCTGCTTTTTTGGAAAAATATGTTTGAAGCATCATCTGCGACATCAGGGGTTATGCTTATGAGGCTGGTATCTCCGTCTTCGCCAACAGGAGCATCGAGGCTGGAAGATTTTACACCCATTTGAAGGATTTTCTCTATTTCTTCCGCATTGTAGCGGCTGTAGCCTTCCAAAGATTTGGGGTCTATCACCTGGGTTCCACCAACAACTTGCTTTAATCTGCCGCCTTTTCTGGCAAAACGGCGCAAAATCAACTCTTTTTCCGCAGAAATTCTCACCAAACGGGCTTTTTCGTTGATAGCCTTTATTATGTTTTGCCTTACCCACCACACAGCGTAGCTTATAAATTTTATGTTTTTTGAGGAATCAAAGCGAACTGCGGCCTCCATTAACCCCAAATTGCCCTCATTTATCAAATCGTTTAGGTCCAGGCCTTGTCCTTTATATAAATTCGCAACACGTATCACAAAACGCAAATTAGCCTTAACCAAATGGTTAAGAGCCGCTTTGTCTCCATTAGACACCCTTTGAAGCAAAAGGTTTTCTTCCTCCCTCGTCAGCAATGGTATTTGTGATATCTCATTCAAATACTGAAAATACACATTACGTTTAATCTTGGGTTTTGCTTCTTTCACAATCTTCAACGTCATAGTCACAAATTTAACTTTTTTTTTCGGTTTTGTCACCTATTTTTTTAATTTTTAGGAATTTAAATGCATTTTTTTGATTTTTTGCTTAATTTTTATAAAAAAATTAAGCAAAACGTCAATGAAACGTCATGAGTTGTTCAAAAAAGAGCTTCAAAATCTTGGGCCGCCGAACGGTTAGGAAGCTCATTCTCAAAAGCGTCCTCCGCAAAATAGTCCTTTTGCCTGGTGGCTCCGGTAACTGCATGCCAAAGAGCGCTCGTTGTGTCTATTTTTTTGCGCTCACTTATAACACAAGCCAATGGTACAAGCACAAAAACGCCGTTAAAACTGCCTATTACAATATTTGTTTTGCCGGCCATAGCCGCATGAACGGCTTTTTCAGCCAATTGGAAGCAGAAAATTGCATCGGAGCTGTTTGCCGGAATGCTTCTTATTATATAGCTGGGGTCTATATACTTTACGTTGATCTCTTTGCCCGAATTTCTGAAAAACTCAGTGATTTTTTCCACCAAAAACAATCCTATATCGTGTTTGAGAATATTTCCGCTTGCATCCATATTGGCTTGCTCGGTAAACAAGTCTTGCCCGGCACCCTCTGCCACAACCATAACAGCGTGGTCTTTATGCCTGTAACGCCGTTCCAACGCTTTAAAAAGCCCTGTTGGGCCATCCAGCACAACCGGAATTTCCGGAATTATGCAAAAGTTGGTCACCGAACTGGCCAAACTTGCGTGGGCTGCTATAAAACCGGAGTCTCTTCCCATGACCTTTACCAAGCCAAGACCGTCATGAATGCCCTGTGCCTCAATATGGGCGCTTTTTATTATTTCCGCAGCAGACTGAACACAGGTTTCAAAACCAAATGTGCGGTCTATGAGGTTCAAATCGTTGTCTATGGTTTTTGGTATGCAAACAACGGAAATATGGGCTTTTCTTCTGGTAATTTCATTCACTATATCCTTGGCGCCTTTCAAAGTGCCGTCTCCGCCAATGCAGAACAGAACGTTTACATCGAGCTGCATTAAGAGGGTATCCACCATGGTTTTTACGTCTTGGTCGCCTCTTGAGCTACCCAGAATTGTGCCGCCATCTTCGTGAATATCATCAACTTTGTCCGGGCTCAGGCGTACTGCGGTTAAGCCATATCGCGGGTTTAACCCTCTGTAGCCATAAGGAACGCCGAATATCATTCTTACGCCGTAATCGTAAGTTAAAACTTGAACCAGGCCTTTTATCACATTGTTCAGCCCGGGGCACAAACCACCGCAGGTAACTATTGCCACCCGTGTTTGCGCAGGGTCAAAAAATATTTTTTGGCGAGGCCCGGCGGCTTCCAATGATGGGATGCTTTTGTTTCTCAATACTTCCATCTGCGCAAGATAAGTAACAAGGCTCACTCGGCTGTTTTCGTCAACAAATGATTGACCTTTGACCGGAGAGTCTATTCGCGCAGGCCCCAAAGAGGCGGCGTTTAAGTTAACCTTTGTCGGATTCGCAATGATTTCGTTTAGGTTCATAGTGGGGAAAATAGAAATTTAGTCCTTCACTTAGCGAACATTATGCTTGGCTGCGTATCACAAAGCCATAATCTTGCGGCGAGAAAGTCCGGTGCAACGCATGATTTTACTCACGGTATCACCGGCATCTTTCATAGCCTTGGCAGCTTGGGTTAAGCCCTGGGTTAAGCCTTGATTTAAGCCTTTGCTAAAACCTTTATTTAAACCAAGCTTTTCGGCTTTCGCAGCTCTAGCTTCAGCTTCATCAATTTTCTTGAGCACGCTCGTATTATACATCTGCTCCAAAGTCATGTTAACTCCTGTAAACTCCTTGTATCCACCATATAGCTCTCTGTGCATTTTAGCCATGCGCTCCTTGAGCATCACAACATCATTATCCGTAATATAGCTATTTTCACGGCTTTTATGCAAAGTTTCTGCTATCTCATTCATATAACCTGCCAGTTTTCTAGCAAGCTCTCTCCTCTTTCCGGAATCAGATTCGCTCTTCCTCAATTCAGCCCGAATCTTCAAAAGGTAAAACGGCAAAAGCAAGGCTAGATGCTCAAGCTCGGAAACGCTATGCTCCAAAACCTTGAAGGCTGGAACTTGGTAAACAACGCTTTTATTGCCCGGAAAGCGCATCTCTATGGTCAAAAAGTCCTTCGTCTTGCTCGTCTCCCAGTAAATCACTGCTGGAGCCGGCATGTCTATTTGCAGGTGCGTGCCGTCTTCGGAAATAACCTTATTCTCCATAGCTATCTGTATGCTGTAGTTAAAAATCCTCAGAGATATTTCCATGTCGTCTTTTATCTGCGCTTCTATGAGATATGTGTCCTTGCAGTCTCCGTTGGACAGTGTTACGACCATATCGGTGAATGTTTCGCCCAGAGCCCCCGATTCCGGGTCCTCTGTTATATACTCCCTTGGCTTCCTGACCTCAACTATTGTATCAGGCGGGTAATTTTTCTTGTAAATCCCGTTGATCAAGTGCACTATGGCAGCGGTGCTGGCCTTAGTCATGATGAACTTGAACGAACCGTCAAACAATTTTCTGGTTTTTCTGGAACCCCTTGGCATGGCAAAACAATCTTTTTTCTTCCTCATATATACTTAGACGCATTTTAAAAGATTTTTTTTGAAAAAAGTGACAAAAAAAGTGAAATCTTGAAAAAAATGCTAAAGTTATTCCATTTTATACCGATATACGATATAGGATAATTGTATATTATCCAAAGCTTAGCGGGGTATTGTATGGCCATGTTAATAGATAAAGCTTCTGGGTTAGGGCTAAACCACCAGATTAGCGAAAGGCAAAAGAAGCTTTCCAAAGTCCATGAAAAAATGGGCACCGGAAAGGAAATCAATCGTGCGCAAGACAATGCGGCAGGGTTGGCTATTGCAAAACTGCTTGAATCCATGTCGCGCGGATACAAAGCCAACGCCATAAACATAGGCGATGGCATTAGCGCAATGAACATAGGCGAAGGCGCAACCCAAGGCATATCCGATATGCTAACCCGCATGCGTGAGCTTAGTACCCAGGCCGCCAATGATACCCTGACAGATAGCGACCGCAAGGCCCTGAACGGCGAATTCCAGGAATTAAAAAAGGAAATAGACAGGCAAACAAAAAGCACACAGTTCAACACGCAAGACTTGCTCTCCGGCCAAAGCCCCATGAGCGATGGCACAGGCAAACTACAAGTTGGCCCAAATGCCGGCGGAGCTAACCAAATAGATGTTGCGCCGCACAACTTAACTCCAGATGCCATTGGCGTTGCGCAGTTGGATATATCCACCAGAGCAGGTGCTGTTGCCGCTATGGATGGCATAGAGCAAGCCAACAAAACTGTTCTGGAATCAAGGGTGAGCTTTGGCGTTCAAACCAATCGTTTGGAACACGCTTACAATAACAACTCAAACATGAACATCAACACCACCGCTGCGCTTCAGATGATAGAGGATTTGGATTTTGCCAAAGCCGCTATGGACAAGGCCAGAGAAGAAATTCTAAACCAAAGCGCAGTGATGGCACAACGCAATTTTCAAGATATTTCAAGAAATTCCATGCTTGCATTGCTGGGGCAGAGTTAAGTGGCTGAACCGGAAGTGGCTGAACCGGCTGAGCCGGATTGGGAACATAAAGAAGCAGTTAGGCTTTATGCCTACGGAGCGGCATATACTGCCGGCAAATTAAAATCTCATCAAATGCTTTTGGAAAAGGCTCTGCTCCTTATGCATGCAATTAAATCCGGAGATGAGAAAAAACGAGATCAAGCGCAAAATATAGTAGCATACCTGCAAGCGAGTTTGGACATAGAGTTTGAGGAAGCCCAGAATCTGTTTATTGTTTACGGGCATTTATGGGATGCTCTTGAGACTTTTACCCCCGAAGCTCTTAATCTGGCAGAGGAATTTTTAAGAGAGATCAGAGAAATCATAATGGAAGTTCATCGCCGGCAACCGAGACCTTTTAAAAAGAAAAAGAAATAAATGGAAAGTGTCTCAATAAAAAATCTTAAATTCAATTACGCTGCTATCAATATCCTAAACGGCGTTAATCTTTTCCTTGATAAAGGCGATATGGTTTGCATAACCGGAAAGTCCGGTGAGGGCAAGAGCACTCTTTTGAAGGTAATTGCCGGCTTGGAAAAAGCCATGTCCGGAGAGATTGTGTTGTTTGGCGAGCCTGTAAAACAAAGCGAATGGACGGCTCTTTCCATGGCTCAAAAAGGCATAGGCTTTGTGTTTCAGAACGATGCTTTAATCTCGGATTTAACGGTAAGAGACAACATAACAATTCCTCTGCGCTACCATAAAATGGGCACGGAAGATGAGATTAAGCAAAAAGTGGATCGCGCGCTTTTGCTGATGTTGGCCAGCAGCTTTGCAGACGAATACCCATATTCCCTTTCCTTGGGCATGCGAAAGCGAGTTGCCATAGCACGTTCCTGGGCGCTCAACGCAAAAGTTCTACTATTAGACGAGCCCACCGCCGGCTTGGACAAAAACAGCCGTGTAAATCTGTTATCTCTGGTGGACAATCTAAAGACTCTTTACAAAACTACCATAATAATGGTTGTAAGCGATTTGGGAGTAGCACGGGATTTAAACAGCAAAATATCTTTTTTAATCGATAAAAAATTGACTGATCCCCTGTATTTTGACGATATCAAGAACCACGAGAATCTAAGAATCAGAGCGATGTTAGGTTAACAGGATCAATGCTAATTTAACGGGAAGGGCGAGATTCGAACTCGCGGTGGGCTTTAGGCCCACACGTCCTTAGCAGGGACGCACCTTCGGCCAGCTCGGTCACCTTCCCAGGAGCCATTAATATAGAAATTTTTTTAGCTGCAAAATTTTTTCCCGATCTTTTACGCCATCGGTTTCCGCACCGCTGGAAACATCTATGGCAAAAGGGTTGAGCTTTACAGCATCTCCAATGTTTTGCAGACTTATGCCCCCGGCAAGAAAAACATTTTTGCTGAGATCAAGATTGAGCAAAGGTGCCCAGTTAAAAGTTTGCCCGGAGCCTGGGGTGGAGGAGTCCAGGAGGATGTAATCGCAGAATCGGGCCGCCGCCACTGTAGGGGTAGCCCTATGTGGCTGCCCCTCAAATGTAACGGCCCGTATGATTTGTGCGTCGCAACGTTGTTTTAATTTTTCAATGTATTCATCGGATTCGTTGCCGTGCAACTGAACCATGTCTATAACGCCGTTGCTATGCAAAGCTACTATGTCTTCAATTTTCGCATTTACAAAAACACCCACAGGGATAATTTCACCGGAGAGTTTCTTCCTCAAGGTCTCGGCCTGTTTTGCATTTACAAATCGTTTGCTTTTTTCTGCGAACACAAAACCTATGAAATCGGGCTTTGCCTCGTTTGCGAAGTCTATGTCTTGTTCACGGAAAAGGCCGCATATTTTGAGCTTGGGCATTGAGGGAATTTAGTATATTGTAAATCGGAGGTACAAATGAATAAGCCATTTTTCTTTTCCGCAGTTTTAATCTGTACAATTACATTCTCCACAAGCGGATTTGCGCAGCCACAAACTTCGGGATGGCTTTCAAGTTACTGGGATGGGTGCAAACCCACTTGTTCTTGGTATACGAATTTGTCAAATGATCCTAAATTTTTACAGTATGGTCTCTCCAGATCTTGCGGCATTGACAATAAAGAACTTCCCTTGGGCGAAATAGCTGAGGCTAAGTGCGCCAAGGAAGGCGGCCCGGCATATTCCTGCTGGGACCAGATACCGTTTGTTGACCCAAGCAACCCTCAGCTTGCTTATGGCTTTGGAGCTACAGCAACGGCGGTGTGCGGACAGTGTTTTGAAGTGACGTTTACCGGCGAGTACGAGCATGGCATCCCTATGCCCATGCACAGGGCAATTGCCGGAAAAAAAGCTATTATTATGGGCAGGAACACCGGAGGCGTTGGAGCTACCCAAATTGACTTTTTGATACCGGGCGGCGGCTTAGGTGATTATGACTGTTTTTCGGAGCAGCTTGGCCTGCCAAAACGCTCGGAGATACTCGGCAAGAATTCTGGCGGACTTTTGGGATCTTGCATAGACGGGGCAATTGCCCAATTCGGCGGCAATTGGGAGGCTCCGGGACTGCTTGAATGGGTTCAAAACTGCCATAGAACCGGTTGCAATTCAGCGTTTGGCAGATTTCCAGATCTTCTCAAAGGTTGCATGTTCCATGTTGACTGGATGATGTCTGCGCCTAACCCTAAAGCAACAGTCAAAGTGCTGGATGAATGCCCGCAAATATTGGTTGAAGGATATGTGCCTAAGAGCAGTAAATATACCCTGCTCAGAAAGTTTATGGAATATACTTCCAGCACCGGAAGTCCGGATATCAACCCTGGCAATAAAACTATCAGCAGTGTCAATTCCGGTGTAACACTTACTTACAATAATGTAAACGCATTGGTTGCCGGAACATATAAAATGTCCTTTGCGGTTGCCACAGGAGAGCAGGCAACAATTTCGGTGACTGTAAATGGTCAAGCAGCAGGAACTGTAAATGCCAACACGGGCGATTGGAGTACATTTAAAGCAGTTGAGTTTGGCAATGTAAACCTCATAGAAGGCAACAATACTATCGTATTTAGTTTTCAGTCCAATAGCATCAACATCGATTATTTCTTGCTCCTCGGCGACAAAGATGTTATTGATAAAACTACCGGCATCAAAGGACCAATTCTAACCGCCGGCAATTTGCCGTTAACTAGCCAAGCCAAGTATTATAAAGTAAACGGAACCCCAATGGGAACCGCTAAACCCGATGTTCCCGGTATATACATTGTGAAAACAGGGAAAGAAATAAGAAAAATTGTTGTCCGTTAAGCTTTCACCCTAAGCTTCTTCACAACCAAAATAGTGATTGGCAAAAGAGCTATTTCATAAAGCATTTTAATGCCCCACTGCGAAGGGATAACCATGTAAGAAAAGAGCGGAGTGCCCCAGAAAGCTATTGTTATGAACACAAAACTGTCCACGGCATTGCCCACCATGGAAGAGGCAATTGCCCGAATACCAAACCGTTTTTCTCCATGCTTTTTTTTCATTTTTGCAAAGATAACATCGTTTATAAAATCGCCTACCATATACGCCGTAAGGCTTGCCAGCAAGATTCGCCAAGTTCCGTTCAATGTTGCTTCAAAAGCCCTTTGAGCTTCTTCGCTCCAAAAAGGCGCACCGGGAAGCATGACGGCTATTTTAAATAACACCACCATCAGCAGGTTTGCGCCAAAAGCATACCACGCAGTAATACGGCTTGCCTTGTAGCCGTAAACCTCGCTGAAAATATCAGACAAGATATAAGTGATGGGAAACACAAGCACACCCGCCGGAACAATCAGCGACCCTAGGCTTATCATTTTAGTTGCAATTATGTTGCTAACCAGAATAGCAGTTATGAACAAAACGCATAACTTGGTAAAAAGAGGAGTATTCATGGCGAACTGAATTTAGAAATTTCTATATTCCTAAAACTATGTCCCCTTTGCCGTTTGCTAAAAAATTGCGATGGTTTCTTATGCGTTTCCGTTCGGCGCATGGGATTAGACGTTGGTTTGAAAAAAAAAGCGGCGGAATAAACGAAATGTTTCAGTACAGGCCCGACATTTCAACCTGCAAAAAAGTTATCATATTTTTGCCTAACGAGCAGGACAAGTTCTTTGTAATGTTGCCTTTTGCCATGGCTCTAGCCGAAAACAAGGGTTCGGATGATTTTTTGATTATAACAGAAGAGGATAACCGCTATATTTTAAGAGCTTTGGGGATGGAAAGGCTTTCCCTATTCTACAACAACTCCACCATGCTTTATGGCGAAGACGATTTTTATGAGCTGGAAAAAAGAATACAGGAACTGAAATGGGATTTATGCGTGTTTTTGCAGGAAAATGCCCAATTGCCGTTCCTTTATCTGGCTAGAATTACCAAAGCACCCTACCGCACGGGGCTAAAACAGGAATTCCCATTTTTAAACATAGCTCTGCAAAACTCCGCAAACAACGAAAATATTTACGCAAACAGGAATTTTCTCTATAAAGCGTTCTCTATAAATCCTAAAAAAGCGGAAGATGAAAGCATTCGTGTTACGCATAAAAATGAAAGACTGGGCCTCAACTCAAGGCTCTCCACCTCAAACACCCTGTTGCTGAATCTGGAACCACCTATTACCGGCGAAGCCTGGTCTGAGCATGATGTATATACAATGTGCAAAGCGTTCCAGCCAGGATGGCGTTTGATAACCATTGCCGCAACAACCAAGCAGCTAGAACCTTATGCCAAAGTTATGGAAGAGCTGGAAATGCGCAGCAACCCTGTTCTTTTGCATTCCGAATCCATATTCAGCGTGCTGAGGCAATACCCTGCGATAATAACTCTCAACTCCATACATTCTCATCTATTTTTGAATTTAAGCAACATAAAGGTTTTAATGCTTGAACAGAATGATGATTACGATATCCCAAACAATCAGAGCCTGCTGAAATTCAGCAGAGAAGGGAACTTCTATTCTCTTGCTAAGTTAGTCGTTGACTTTTTGAAAGTACCAAAATGAAATGCATTTTAGCACAACCTAGAGGTTTTTGCGCTGGGGTGGAACGCGCTATTTTAATGGTTGAAAAGAGCATTGAAAAATTCGGGAAACCGGTTTATGTTCGGCACGAGATTGTGCATAATCGCTTTGTGGTGGACAGCCTGCGAAAAATAGGAGCCATATTTGTTGAAGATTTATCCGAGGTGCCGGAGAAGGCTGTTGTTATTTTTTCTGCGCATGGCGTGAGCAAAGATATTTACAAAAATGCAAAGAACCTGCACTTGAAAGTCATAGATGCAACATGCCCTATTGTGAAATCGGTTCACAGAAGCGCAATAAGATATGCAAATTCAGGTTGCTCAATAATCCTTATTGGCCATCAGGGGCACGCAGAAATTGACGGAACTTTGGGCCAGTTGCCGGCAGGCAAAATGCATTTGATAAGTTCCGCAAAAGAGGTGGAGAAGCTGCCGATCATGAAAAAGGCCGCATATCTAACGCAAACCACGCTTTCCACGGAAGAAACCGCAGATGTAATAGCCGCATTAAAACAGAAGTACCCTGGCATACAAGGTCCTAAAACCGGAAACGTTTGCTATGCAACAACAAACAGGCAAAGCGCAGTTCGCTCTATATGCAAAGAGGTGGATTTGCTGTTGATAGTTGGCTCCCAAAATTCAAGTAATTCAAACCGATTAAGAGAGCTTGGCGATGAGCAGGGCGTTAAAAGCATTTTGATAGACTCCGTGGAAAACTTAAACGAAAACATGTTCAAAGGCATAAATTCAGTTGGAATATCAAGCGGCGCAAGCGCACCTGAGTATTTGGTTCTAGAAATCATTGAATGGCTGAAAAATCATTTTAACCTCAAAGAAATCATTGACGAACAAACCGTAAAAGAGATGACCAAGTTTCCGTTGCCTACGGAATTGGGCTAAGACTTAACCCAAATAACTTCGTTCATCCTTACATCCGTTGCGTTTTGCTGGAGATTGCTACGAACTTGAGCGCTGTAAGCTATTCCAAGCTTAGGAACGGTTTTGAATGATGCCAGATAGCGATCGTAATAACCTGCGCCGTGGCCTATGCGAGCGCCGTCTTTGCCAAAGACAGTGCCGGGCACAAGGAAAGCTGCGGGAGTTCCTTCAAAGGCGGGTAAATCAGCTTTTGGTTCCATTATCCCAAAAGCACCGGATTGCAAATCTTCCTCAAGACTTTGAACATGAACAAATTCCATGGTCTCTTTGTCTAAAACTCTTGGCAAAAGCAAACGGCCTTCATGTGCAAGCTCTTTAATAAAAGGGAGTATTTGCGGTTCAAATTTCGTGGGATAAAATGCGGCTATAAACCCATTTTCCAAAATGGGACGGAGCGCAAAGTTCTGAAGCAATTTTTCGGATTCCTTTGCTTTGCAGTCTTCGCTCATGGACAAAAGACGCTGCTTTGCCCAATCTCTTAATTCCTCTGTTGTCTGAGGCAACACCGCTTTTTCAACTAATGAACTCCAAATTTCACGCTGCCAATTCATGAATTCCGCAACTTTGAATTTCTCTTCCCAATCGCCGTTCAAAGAATCTGCAAGCGCATTTAACTGGCTTTGCCTTGCCAGCAATCCGGAGTCTATTTTCAACTGCGCAGCTTTTTCGTTTCTCAGTTCACGCAATTTTTCCCGCAGGTCATCGTTTATGGCTGTGCGTGGAGAGGCTTTGCGGAGAATTGGCGAAGGATATTCGCTTGCAGGAGCGCAAATAGCAATATTCAAATCCGCTAAAAAGGACTGAAGTAATTTGCCCCTTAAATTTCTCGGTATTTTAGGCAAATCATGCTCGCCGATTTTTTTCTTTGTTTTTGCCGCAACTTTTACAACGGCGAGCAGAAAATAAGGACTCAAAACTCTGTAAGGGGCACAGTCTCTTCTTTTTGCTTCACGGTCACGCCACTGCCAAATGGTTTTTAAAACATGCAACTCAAATGGCTTAAAAGCATTTGAGCCCTTTAACCTCCAGGTCTCCTTCACTTCGTATTCAGGATCGTCATTTTGATTTTTCTTTGAGTGCTCAAGCGAATACTTGCAAGATTCCTGCAGCCATTCCATGCGTCCCAGCTTGTTGAGCTTTTCGCATTGAAGCTCCTTTATCGCATCCAAAAAAATGGTATCCAGCACCGCATAGCGGCACATTTCCGGAGAGAGAGGCCTTTTGGTCCAGTCTGCACGTTGGTTTTCCTTATCCAGTTTAATTCCAAAGTATTTTTCAACAATCGCAGCCAGGCCGGTTTGTTTTTCGCCTAAAAGCTTTGCCGCTATGGAGGTATCGTAAATGTGCTCCGGGCAAAAGTCGTAAAACCGTGCGAGCAGGCGCAAATCATAATCGCAGGCATGAAATGTTATTCGCTTAAGAGCGTTGCATTTCCAAAGAGCCTTCAGATCAAGCCCGCAAAGCGGATCCAAAAGCCAATGGTATTTTCCAACGCTTATCTGGATAAGGCTGAGTTTTTCCTGATAATGGTGCATGGAATCCGCTTCGGTATCCATAACGCAGGAAGAAGCATTTGATAGAACGGAGAGCATCTTTTTGAACGACCTTTTGTCATTTACAAGTATGTGTTCCGGATTATCGTCTATAAACCCCGCTATCTCCTCTATGTATTTGGGAGAGAAAAACTTGGATAGCAGTGATTTAATAAACATTTTGGGAAGGTAGAAAAATTTTTCTAAATTTACCTACTATGCGTATCACACTTTTATTTTTTGTTCTTTTATGCGTAGTCGGCAATGCCTTTTCGCATGCGCTTCCCGGTGTAAAGCCCGAGGTGGCTCCAATGGCAGATTCCACCGGTAAACTTATTTTGATGGATTTCAACATCAAATTGAGCGGCATAAAAGATGCCAATATGCCATTTTCCGTATTCAGTTCACGGCCATTGCTGGTTTATTATTACAGCCCGCATTGCCCACACTGCCAAAAAGGATTTCCCGGTGTTCAGCAACTAGCTAAGGAATATGAACAAAAAGGCTTCACCAGCATCACTATTTCCGTTGGCAATGTTAATAGAAGAGACATTCTTATGTTTATGGAGCAACACAAGGCGTCAATCCCATTCTTTCAAGATACCGATCAGGAATTCGGCAAAAGATACGGAGATGGCTATGTACCTAGGCTCTACCTTATTTCTCCCGATGGAAAAGTCACCCGCTACACACATACGGATAGCGATGGTTTAAAAGATATTAGAGATGCCATGGACAAAATGCTCGGCATAAAAAAATAATGAATACCGCTTATGCAGAGCTCTCGCAAAGCATGAACCCGGCTTTGGTCACTGTACTCTCCGAACATTTGAACTGGGTAGCGGAACATCCGGAAAGTATTCCGCACAGCGAGAATATTTCTCAGAGCCAAGCAGCGTGGCTTATGGCACACGAGGGTTTTGCCGAGTTGGAGCAGACATTTGCGCAAAAGCTTTACGAGTGGCATGCAAAGTGGCAACAGAGATTTGAAATAGAAGGCACTGCGCAAACAGTTGCGGCAAAAGCAGAGGTTATAAAAAAAACCAAAAACGCAAAGGAAAGAGAAAGGCATGCGAGAGACCTTTATCTCAACACCATGCACTTAATGGTTGGCGATGCCCAAAAACACGTTGTTTCCGTAAGCAGCCGTGCAGATTTTTTACAAAAAGCCATTCGCAAGGCGTGGCACAAGAGTTGCCCCAATGATTCCTATTCAAAAATACTTCCGGGCCTGGAAAGCACTTTTGAAGATTATGAAGCCGCATTTTTTGAAAATACAAGAACATTGTTTTTTGAAGACCAAAAAGACTCTGTGCCGAGCATAGCGAGGCGGGAATTTTTGGAAACCATAATGGAAAGCGCCAATTGCAATTCTATTTTAAATTTCTATTTTTCAAAAGTTTTTCGCCGGGTGTCTAAACTCTCTTCCAGCTTGTGCAGGTTCTATTCTAAAAAATGGACTTTGTATGCAAGAGGGTTCAACAGCAGGCAGAACTTGTTACCCTTAGGATAAATATGGAGCTATTTTTAGTCATTCTCTCTTTCCTCGCGCTGGTCGCGCTCGCCGCAATTTTGAGCACTCAACGCAAAATTTTAACCGCATTGCAAAACATACGTATTCCGGAATCGCCAAAGCTGGCAATCCCACCTGCAAAGGAAGTTGTACTGGATTTAAATCCGGTTGTAGAAGCGGTTAATAACATTCATATTCCCGAACCTGCGCCGCAACAGAAAATTGAGTTTCCGAAATTCCCGGAATTTCCGAAGTTCCCTGACTTTCCAAAAATCGAAATTCCTCCGGCAAAAGAGGTTGTTTTGGATTTAAATCCGGTTATTGAGGCGATAAAGGGCTTGCAAGACAAAGAAAATGTGGCATACGCACAGAGCGATTTAATTAAAGTTCTGCAAGAAACCTCTGCTCTTATGCGTGTAAATCAGGCGGAATTCCAAAGCGGGCTGGAGGCATTCCACAAGGCTATAGACAAACTGCTCACTCAAATTCCAAATGGCGACAAAGAACTGGATATGCAAAGGGAATTTATGCAAAAGTTTGAGGAGGCGTTTGTAAAGGTTCAAGAAACCGCAGCGGAGGCCATGAATGCCAATTCGTTGCGCCTTCAGGAAATTTTAACGGAATTCTCAAACAAATGAATGAGTACAACGCATCTCTGGCAAAGAGCTTGGAAGAAAAAATTGCATTCTTCAAAAACGCTTCTTTGCACAAAGAGGCAGAGCTTTTGCAAAAGAGACTGGACTCCCTGGTCAAAGAACCCGTTGAAAGCACAGCAGCCGCAACGCAAAAAATTCAAATAAAAAATCCCGTAATAGACATTGTGCGCCACAATTTGAGAACAAAGGTCGCAGCAAACACCCGCCGCATTCCGGAATTGGAAAAAAAGTATATTCTGGAAAACACAGACAAAGCGCAAACCTTAAAGGATTTAGAGACCTTGCAGGTAGCATACATAGAAAGAGTTATGAAAATTCGCAAGGCAAATCGGGCGGTAGCAGCGACAGTCGGCGATAATACGATTGGTGATACCGGCCCTTACAACAACGAAAAGATATTCAGCGAAGCGTTGCGGTTGATTTATTCTCAAGATCCGCTGTGGATAGAGGATTTCAAAGAACTGTACTTCACCATTATGCCTTCAAGCTCAATTACAGCGGCTTCCAAATCTCCGTTGTAGATTATATACTGGTATTTGCCTTCTGTTTTGGCAAAGTTCATTTCTTTTTTCGCATTTTCCATTCTCAATTTTAGCGATTCTTCCGTTTCCGTTTTGCGCAAGCGAAGCCTCTCTTCAAGTTCTTCCAGGCTTGGCGGCAAAATAAGAATGCCTATTGCCTGCGGATAAACCTTGTCAAAATTTATTTTTCCAAAGACATCTAAATCGAAAATAACATCTTTGCCTTCTGCGAGTTTTTGCTCTACAAAGAACTTTGGAGTTCCGTAATAATTGTTGTGAACCTTGTTCCATTCAACAAGCTCATTTTTTTCAATCATCAGCTTGAATTCCTCTTCTGTTTTAAAGAAGTAATGCGTGCCGTCTATTTCTCCGGCACGAGGTTTTCTTGTTGTTGCAGAAACGGAGTACACAATGTTTGGGAAATTCGGCATAACCCTGTTCATAAGGGTTGTTTTTCCGGCTCCGCTTGCAGCGCTGAATACGATAAGTGTTCCTGGCATAAAGGCTCCACATGAATGGTTGCTTGCATTTTAAAATCTTCTTCTATTTTATTTTCAATAATAGTTGCTATGCGATGCCCTTCTTCAATGCTTTTTTGCCCGTCCAGACGAATGTGCATTGTGAGTTCGCAGTGTCGCTCATAATTGTGCATGTGAAGGTGATGCCATTTGAGATCGCCCAAATTAAGGCTGCGAATGGCATTTTTTATCTTTTCTTTGAGTTCTTCGCTGGGTTGCTTGCCCAAAAGCTTGTCCACGGTTTCTTTGGCAATTTTGTAAGCGGCGTAAAACAGCACCAGTGAAAGTATAAATCCGAGCACGCTGTCTATCCACCAGAATTTTGAAGCGAAGAAAATGCCTATCAGCACCGGAATAGAAGAGAGAGCATCCGAGCGGTGGTGCCATCCGTCTGCTTTTATGGCTGCGCTATCATGTTTTTTTGCTATATAAAAAGCGTATTGAGCAAGCAGTTCTTTTATAACAATTGATACCGCCACCACTACTATTGCCATAGTTCCGAAGTTGGCTTCTTGCCTGTTGCCAAAGCGTTCTATTGAATCCATTATGAACTCATAAGCTATAACGGCAAGCACAAATGCAACAAACAGCGCAGCTATTTGCTCCCATCGTCCATGCCCAAACGGGTGTTCCTTGTCCGGTTTTTTGCTTGACAGCTTAATTGCGACCATTATCACGACTGATGTGAGCGAATCTGATAACGTGTGCCAAGCATCTGCAATAAGCGCTATTGAACCGGTTATTATGCCCGTATATAATTTCAAGGCAAATAAGGCGGTGTTGACGATTATTGAGACTATACTTTCCAAGTAGCCCGCTTTATCGCGGTTTGAAGTCATATTTGGAAATATAGAAAAGTTCGTTTAAGCTATGAACGCCTAAATGCTGTTTTTTCTATTTCCCTTATAGCCCTCTTCATTTTTGATTTCAAATAATCCGGAACGCATTTAAGCATGGATTCCATTCGGCAAAAACTGCCAAGAAAATAATCACCTGCTTTTATAGCTTCAAGGCAAATTTCCTCTGTCTTCAATATTTCCGGGACATATTCAAGAGCATAGCCCCTGTTTTGCACTGCTGCCATGCATACGTCTGCTGTTCTGAATCTCTCCGGCACTTGCTCTAGCACATAGCCGTCTTTCTTTACTGCTTCGATGAACTGTAGTTCCACACTTTTCATTTCTTCTGTCATTATTTTTTTCTCCAAACGGGGATATACCGTCAAGCTTACCAAGCTCAATTTAAATATATATAAATTTTTAAAAAAAAGGTGAAAAAAAGATTTTTTTCCCGTTTTTTTCTCATTTTTTTTGAAAAAAGATACAAAATGCTCAATGCGAACTTGTAAAATTTACTATATTGTATCCTATGAAAAAAATCCTTTTCCAAGATACCAGTTTCCGCGATGGGTTCCAGTCTGTTTTTGGTGCCCGCGTTTTGACAAAAGACTTTCTTCCCGCTCTTGAAGCGGCTGTGCATGCCGGAATTGAGCACTTTGAGGCAGGCGGAGGAGCCCGTTATCAGGCTCCATACCTCTACTGCAACGAAGATGCGTTTGACATGATGGATACTTTCCGCAAGACGGTTGGTCCGAAAATCCGTTTGCAAACCCTTGCCAGAGGCATAAACGTTGTTGCTATGGGCCCTCAGCCCAGAGATATGATAGACCTGCATGCCAAAATGTTCAAAAAGCACGGCATGACCCGCATTCGCAACTTCGATGCCCTTAACGATGTGAACAACCTGATTTACTCCGGTCAGTGCATCACCAATGCCGGCTTGGAACACGAGGTTGTGGTTACCATGATGGAACTGCCCCGTGGTTGCAAAGGCGATGGTGCGCACGAAGCGGAATTTTATACTGAAACCCTGAAGCAAATTATGGATGCGGGAGTTCCATATAGCAGCGTGTGCTTCAAAGATGCAAGCGGCACATCAAATCCTCGCAAAGTCTATAACACATTTAAACAGGCTCGCAAGCTTCTCGGCGATAAAGTTGAGCTTCGCATACATTCGCACGATACCTGCGGTACAGGCATTGCGCAATACGTGGCTGCCATAGAAGCCGGTGCAGACGGTGTTTGCTGTGGCAGAGCTCCTCTTAGCGGCGGCACAGCCCAGCCGGACTTGCTCTCCTTGTGGCACGCTTTGAAAGGCACAGATTTCACTCTGGATATAGATGTTGAAAAAATTATGGAAGCCAATCAAGTTTCCAAAGAATGCTTTAAAGACTACGAATTCCCACCCGAGGCTCTGGCCATTGAGCCCGAAGTGATTTTCAGCCCAATGCCGGGCGGAGCCTTGACTGCCAACACGCTGAT